>Ga0209612_1000464_pt1 | contig 42612 bp, 36 predicted proteins | sample BioC12SIPDNA_FD_185746 | JGI IMG/M metagenome (GOLD analysis project Ga0209612, IMG submission 185746) | Anaerobic biogas reactor microbial communites from Washington, USA - Biogas_R1_B C12 SIP DNA (SPAdes) (version 2) | ecosystem: Engineered > Bioreactor > Anaerobic > Unclassified | place...
GCGTAGACGGTCTCGCCTTTGTGGAGCGTTCCCCCCGGGAACTCGATGTCGCGTGAAGCGATGCGCGGGAAGGTGGAGATCCGGCCGAGGGGGAGGAGCCGCAGGAGTTCTTCGACCACAGAGGGGATGGACTCGGGGCTGCGGGCCATCGTCTCCCACAGCCGGTGTTCGACGAGCGCGGTGTAGACGATCTTGGACAGCACCGACAGCACGTTCTGGTCGCCGCCGACGAGCGATCCGAGAAGTGTCGCGGCGTACTCGGCGTCGGTGACGGGCGGGTCGACCGAATCGCGGGCGTCGAGGAGGTCGCGGATCAGACCTGCGTTCAGTGCACGTCGGCCGGCGACGAGGTCTTCGAGGTAGTGGTAGAGCAACCAGAAGTCCTCGAGGAGTCGGGGGACGTCGACGTCGTGGGCCAACTGCATCTGGCGGGACAGGTGCCGGAATGTCGGGATGTCCTCCGGCGGGATGCCGAGGTAGTCGGCGTTGACCCCGATGGTCAGCGGGTCCAGGAAGTCGACCATGAGGTCCATGGTGTCGCCGTTGGCAAGCTGGCCGGCGAGCTCGTCGAGTGCCGAGTCGGCGCGGCGGCGTACGGCCGGGGCCAGCCCGGCCATGGTGTTCGCGCTGTAGGCGGCGGCCACGAAGCGTTTGAGGCGTCCGTGGTCGGGGTGGTCGAGGTTGAGCAGCATGTCCTCGGGCATGACCGTGGGCAGGAAACTCGGCCCGTCGTCGACGTTGGTGTCGCTCCGGATGAAGGTGGTGTCGGTCAGCACCTGGTGCACGTCGGCGTAGCTGGTGAGGTGGACGGCGGTGTGGCCGGTCGGGAGGGTGACTTGTGGGAGGCCCCCGCTGATGGCTCATCGCGGGTCGTGATCATCGACGGCGGATGGATGTTGGCGACCGTGCGAATGTCGAATCTGACAGCGTTCTCGCGGGTGGGTGCAGACATTACGACTCCTCTGAGGTTCGGTTGTTCTTTCCGCGGACGAGGACGATAGCGAGGGTGAGAGCAACGAGCAGTCCGACGAGACCGACCACGGTGGTGTCGAAGGCGGTGCGGTACACGTCGGGTCGGCCCGGCTGACCGGCTGCGGTGTCGTTTGCTGCGGCACCGGTGAGGTGTTGGCCGACGATCGTGGAGAGCACGAAGGCGTAGCCGGCAACGAAGATGGCTTCGCTGCCGATGCGGAAGAAGTTCAACAGGCCCGCGGCGGTGCCGGTGCGTTCGGCGGGGACGACGGCGAGTGCGTGCCCGTCGACGAGGCCGATCGGCAGACCGAAGCCGAGGCCGAGCAGGATCATCGGGACGATGATCCAGATGATCGAGCGGTCTTCGGAGAGCAGCAGGATTCCGATGTTGCCCAGGATCAGTGCGACGAGGCTGACGTACACCACCGAGCCGACGCTGACTGAGCGGAAGGTGTTGACGAGTTTGGCGACTGCGGTCGGAGCGAGCAGCACCGGGATGGTCATGGCGAGCATCGTCAGGCCGGCGGTACCGGGGCTCATGGACTTGATGCCGCTCAGGGCGGAGGGCAAGTAGGTCAGGAGCGTGACGAAGCCGATCGAACCGGCGACCGGAACCAGGCACATCGCGAGGAACTCGCGGTTTCGCAGGAGCGAGAGGTCCAGGATCGGCGGGCGCTGAACGTCTTCGGGAGCGTTGGGGTTGCTGGCGGGCAGGGTCCGGGACCCGATCGCTGCGAGGGCGAGAACGGCGGCCTGGACGAGGAACACCCCGCGCCAGCCGACGCCGGCAACGAGCAGTCCGGAGATGGTCGGGCCCAGTGCCAGGCCAAGGCCGTTGATGGTGCCGAACAAGGCGAATGCCTTCGTTCGTGCCGAGCCTTCGAAGGCGTTGGACAGCATCGAGCTGGCCCCGGTCAGGATCGCGGCCGCCCCGATGCCGGCGACGATGCGCGCGCCGTCGAGCAGGAGCAGCGATGGGGAGGCAGCGCTGATCACGCTTCCGACGGCAAACAGAACAGCGCCGATCGCGAACGTGGGCCGGTAGCCGATCCGATCGCTGAGCGAGCCCCAGGCGAGAACTCCCAGAGCGAAGGCGACGTTGAATCCGTTGACGACCCACTGCAGTGCGGTGGGTTGCGCACCGAGACTGCCGGAGATCTTGGGCAGGGCGATGGCCGTGCCGGCGATTGCCATGGGCGTGACGAACTGGGCGATGAGCACGATCGGCAGCGTCCATCGGCTTGGTGCCGGCGTCTGCTCCTCGACGGTGGAGACATGCGAAGTGGCGGTCACAAGGCTTCTCACTTTCTAGTAGGTTCGATTGCTATAGTAGCTATCATGCAACTTGTACCTACGCAAGAGGGGTGCGCGACGTGACCGACCCAGCAACCACCGTCGACGTCGCCATCGTGGGAGGCGGACCAGTTGGAATGCTGCTCGCCGCCGAGCTCTCCCAGCACGACATCGCCGTGCTGCTCGTCGAAACCCGAACCGATGTCGACGACCGCCCGCGCGCGGGAACCGTGCACGCCCGCTCCCTCTCGCATCTGGCTCGCCGCGGCTACGTGCCCTCGGTCCCGCCGGCGCAGATCCCAGATGCGGCCGGTTCCGCGCATCGCACACCGTTCCAATTCGCCGGCGTCGCAGGTCTCACCATTAGCGCCCCCGCAGTCGAACCAGCACCGATAGCCGGTATCGGCCAGGCCGCACTGGAAGCGGCCTTCGAACAGCGAGCCCGCGAACAGGGGGCAGACATTCGTCGCGGCAACACCGCCCTATCGGTGACACCCAGCGACGACGGCACGATGGTCGAAGTCCACGCCTCAGACGGCACCACCGAGTACACCGTCAACGCCCGGTACTGCGTCGGCGCCGACGGCCCCCGCAGCCTCGTCGCCGCCTCCGGACACTTCCCGTCCGTCGAGACCCCGGCGACGATGAACGCCATCTCCGGCCTCGCGCACGCAGGCATCGACGGCCCACCGCCAGGCTGGAACTCGACCAGCGACGGTTGGACAATGCACAACCCGAACCCGATCGGCCAGGGCCGGGTGATCGGAATGGACTTCCGCGGACCAGCCCCCGATCGTACGACACCCACCCAAGCCGAGTACCTGACGATGATGACGCAGATCCTCGGCAAGAACCCCGACCTCACCGCGATCTCGCACCTCACGCGATTCAGCGACTACGGCCGGTACCGATCCCAGATGAGAGACGGCCGACTCCTAGTCATCGGCGACGCCGCACACGTCCACTACCCACTCGGCGGACAGGGCCTGAACACCGGAATGCAGGACGCATTCACTCTCGGGTGGCGCCTTGCCGAAGTACTGGCCGGCACCGCCGGCCAGGCGTGCCTCAACAACTGGTCGCGACGCAGGGTCGCCACCGCGGCAGTCGTCGTCGGCAACACCGTCCTGCAGTCACGGATGATGAACCCCGCAATGACCGATGTGCGGGACGCAGTCCAGGCGATGCTCACAGTCCCAGCCATTCACGACGGGTTCTCAGACATGATCTCCGGTCAATTCCAGTCGGGATTTGTCACCGACCTCGCCATCACCGACCAGACCACGCACGAAACGACGAGCCTGGCACGCCTCTTGCGCAGCGGCCGGACAGTCGAACTGCGCACAGACGACGACGCGCCACGGCTGAACGAGAACGATTCCAACAGAATCTCGGTGACCGGCCAGATCTCCCCCGCTCCGCCGTGGCGCGCCGCGCTAATCGCGCCGGATGGCTACCTACGTGACAGTCGCGCCTAACAGTCCCCGCACGTCGGCAACCGCCTGTTCTGCATCGACGAACTGCACCGCCGTCCACCCGGCAGACCGGGCCGATGCACAATTTTCGGCCAGATCGTCGATCAGAATGCAATCCTCCGGGGCGATCTTGTTCCGTCGGGTGGCCAGCGCGAAGATTTCCGGATCTGGTTTACGCACGCCAACTTTGCACGAATCGACGAGATCGGTGATCGCATCGTCCAAGTCGACCATCGCGCGCCAATACGGTTCCCACTCGACCACGTTGTTGCTCAAGATCCCGACGGGAACACCGCGCTCGACCAGCTCAAGGGCGAACTCTCGAACCGGTTCGTTGACGTGGTGCCCAGCGAACCACTGCCGACCAAAATCGAGCTGACTGCGCGACACGTCAATGCCGGGATAGTCCTGGGCGATCACGGCGTGGAGTTTGCGCACCCACGTTCGTTCGTCAACGACGCCGAGTTCGATCGGAGCCAGAGTCGGCATCCCGTACTCGGCGCCGACTGCTGCCATCGCCTCGTGGAGGACGGGCGTCGGAATGCCCGTGCGGTCTGCGTAGCTGTCGAAAAGCTCGTCCAACGGCGGGGACAGCACCCCACCGAAGTCGAACCAGACGAACGATCCGCGTCGACTCACTGGACCATCGTCCAGATGTCGACCGGCATCACCTGCAGGTAGACGCGGCCGGAGGCGATGGACTCCTCACCCTGAGTGATCCGGATCGTCGCGACGAGGGCACCTTCCTCGTTCGGGTCCGCTTCCACCGTCGCCCGCGCGAAGGTATCGATCTCGAACTCGCCGAACTTCTCGAACTTCATCTCCAGGCGGTGCATGACCATCCGGTTCGTGTCGAAGCCCAGGCTCGCGTTCGCTGCCGCCATCGCGATCTGGCGGGCGGCCTCGAACTGCAGCATGCCGGGAACGTGGTCGAGCGCGTGGTCGAACAACGACGGGTGGTTGGTGTCGATGACAGTCAGCGCACTGATCTCCGCACCGCCCTCGTCAATCGTCGGATTCGCCAAGATAGCGTTACGCGGATTGTGGCGACCGACCGCGCCCGGACGCATCCGCGCGACCGGCGCTGCGGCCGGCACCTCGTGGGCATCGGGGAGCCCGAGGCTGTTGCGGCCGCGGCAACGGATCCGGCCCCACACCTCGGGGGGCATCCACTGGAACGCCATCTTCTCGCGGGCCGCGACCTGGCCTTCGATATAAGCGGTCATCTCCAACGTCAGACCGATCACCACCTCGTCGCGCTTCTTCTCCTCGAGGACCTCGGCGGTGATGGTGCAATGCCCGGGACACGAGCCGATCCTGAACGTCTCGCGATCGACGATCTCGAAGTCCGCGGCACCGAAGATGAACTTCTGTGCGCGCTCGACACCGACGAAGGTGTGCGCGTAGTAGATCGCGACCTGCCGGAACACCTCGATCAGCAGCAGCGGATCGTACGTCGTCGCCGTACCGCGGTGGTCGCTGAAGTACGAGTGGTTCCGCGGGAGCTGGGCAGCGAACACTGCGCCACTGCCCGAAGGCTGTGCGTCGGTCAGAAACACCTCTGCGATCGACTCGCGGTGGACGATGTCGCGCGGGATGTTTCGGTCGAAAGACAGAGCTGGTGCTGTTGCGGTCACGGTATTCCCCTTCGGGTTTGGACATGCAAGGTCACGGGCTGTGGACACGTACGTACATACCCATTAGTAGGTTCGTGCTGTGTAGTACCTGCCACACGCATAGTGGCACCACCGGCGATGAGGGCCTGCAATCCAGGAATGCACCGAGGGGAGATAGATCACACCTACCAGCGGGCGTGGACGAAATTGACCCCCAACCAGCACCGATGCTCGCCGGATCGAACACGACGTTGTACGCCAACACCGGCTCGCCCTGGTCGCGTCGGATCAACGCAATCAGCTCCTGGTCCCGCAGCGCACGCTTCGAGGGCGGGCGGGTCTTGAAGACCTGCATCACCAACCACTTCCGTCTTCGCGAACAGAACGTCCCCGCCGAGTACCCGATCGTCCACCGACAACTCGCGGCCGATCCCGAAACACCGAAGAACGTCCGTGCTGGACGTCGTAAGAAGAAGCCCAGCGGCTGACACCTCGACCCGCCCACCGATGACACACGACCGGCAACCGGATCGTGGCTCAACCATGGACTTCCACCACAAACTACGCAGAACGACGTCGTCGGACGCCTAAGCCTGGATGCACCGAACCGGCGGAGATAACCAGCGCGTCGTAACAACGAAATGCCCTGTCGTAGTGAAAGAATTGAACTTCTCACAGAAACAATTCGGCCACCACGAAGGGCATCTCGCAGATGCAACTCTCTCACACCCGACCCGTCACCGCGGCGAGGTTCGACGACGCGAATCTCGTGTCGACCGCCGGACTGGTCCCGATCATGGCCTTGGCCCGCAGTGGCGGCCTGCTCAGCCTCGCGGACGAGCATCTGAGCGTCCCGACCGACAAGGGCGCCCACGCCGGCCACAAGATCGGATCACTGGTCGCGGGGATGGTCGCCGGCGCCGATAGCATCACCGACATGGCGCTGCTGCGGCACGGGGCGATGGGAACACTCTTCGACCGCCCCTACGCACCGTCGACGTTGGGATCGTTCCTGCGCGCCTTCACCTTCGGACATGTCCGCCAACTCGATGCCGTCGCCTCCCGGTTCCTGCGCGGCCTGGCCGCCCGCACCCCCGCTGGTGGCGGGTATCGACACCGGGCGGGTGCTGGTCGACATCGACGATTCGATCATCGAAGTGCACGGTCACGGCAAACAAGGCTCCGGGTACGGTTACTCCGGGGTCCGCGGACTGAACGCGCTGATCACCACGGTCACCACCGGCACCGCGGCGCCGGTGATCGTCGGGCAACGCCTCCGTAAAGGTGCGTGCGGATCTGCGCGTGGGGCCAGCCGGATGGTCGCCGACACCCTGACCACCGCCCGGCACCTGCGCCGGGCGGCTACCGACCCAGCAGCGCGCACCACGCCGGTAGCAGCGTCGAAACCGCTGGTGCGGGCGGATTCGGCGTTCTACGGGCATCCCACCGTCTCGGCCGCGCTCCGCGGCGGAGCCGACGTATCGGTGACCGTGCGTCTGACCTCGACCATCAAGACCGCGATCTCCTCGATCGGCGACGATGCGTGGACGCCGATCGAGTACACGAATGCGGTCTACGACCAGGACACCGAACGATGGATCTCGGCAGCCGAGGTCGCGGAGATCCCGTTCACCGCGTTCGCTTCCCAGAAGAAGACGCACCGGATTCCGGGGAGGTTGGTGGTGCGCCGGATCCCCGACCTGCGGCCGACGAAAGACCAGGGCCAAGGCGAATTGTTCGACATCTGGCGGTTCCATGCGTTCTTCACCACTGTCGACGCCGCCGACCTCGATGCCGTCGCTGCCGACAGGCTCCACCGGCACCACGCGATCATCGAGCAGGTCCACGCGGATCTGAAGAACTCCGCGCTCGCTCACCTGCCGTCGTCTCGGTTCACCGCCAACGCTGCATGGTTGGTCTGCGCGGTGATGGCCTTCAACCTCGCCCGCGCCGCGGCCGCCGTCACCGGCGATCCGAAGCTGGTCAAGGCGACCACCGGCACTATCCGGCGGACCATCGTGTCGGTTCCCGCACGTATCGCGTCGTCGGCACGCCGGTTGACGTTGCATCTACCCCAGAGCTGGCCGTGGGAACCGGCGTGGAACACCCTGTTCGACACGGTGTTCGGACGAAACCGGCCGATCGTCAGCTAACCGGCTCGTCCTTGCCCGTCTACGACACGAAAGATCCAGTGGAACAACCCGGCACGAGCGGTCGGGCGGTCAGCTATCTCCACACTCTGCCCGAAGGCGCGCAAAGGAAGTCACGACGACAGCATCAGCCGATCGGTGCATTGAGGCTTAGTCCGTCCAAACTCGGACGCTCAGGACGTCGGCGTGTCACGCGTCCGGAGCGACTCGACAGTTCGATGTGTATGGCGTGGTAGTGTCCGCGCCCATGTACGCCGTGGATTTCGTTGAGTTCCCGTCCGACTCGGCGGACGCCTCCGGGCGTTGCTGCGAGCAAGCGTTCGGGTGGAAGGCGACCGCGTACGGCCCCGAGTACACCGACGTGAGTAACAGTGGAATCGGTCTTGGGTTTCAATAGGACTCCGCAGAGCGGCCGAGTGCGCCGCTGGTGACGATTCGCACCGATGATCTCGATAAGGCGCGCCGGGATATCGAAGCGGCTGGTGGCGTTATCACCGTCGAGACGTTCGAGTTCCCCGGCGGCCGGCGCTTCCACTTCCGAGAGCCGGGCGGATGCGAACTCGCAGTCTGGCAGCCGACCGCCTGACCGCGCCCAGAACCGACAGAGTTGCCGTCAGCCTAGGTTAGGCTTTCCTGACTCAATTCCTGGAATGGTCTGTCATCGGGTCATGTAGCTGCACGACGGGAAACGCGTCGGCATCTTCTACCTGCGGTTTTGCAGGAAAGATGATCTACCAATTCCAACACGCCGACTGGAGGCATCTGTCGTTCGGCGTGTTGGTTTCATCTTCCCTGCATCTCGTCATGTGGTATTTCCGGTCCTCCGCCGACGATGCCCCGACGTGGATCCCCGCGGCGGACCTGACCGAGCTGGCCGATCCGGCCGCCTCGGCATGCGACGTCGGTGTCCACGAACGTGTTGCCGCGTCGGCGCTCCCGGTGATCGCGAGCGGACTCGGATTCGTCGGCGCCGCGTGTGCGACGGCGTCGACGGCGTTCCGTGCGACCTTCGTTCCCCGCTCGCGCGCCGGATCGCGGCGCAGTCGTGCCGTCGAGAGTGGGTGAATCGACCGGGTTGACCGGAATGTGATTGTGTGCGTGCATATTCCACCGGATCTGGGTAACCGCGTCCGCTACCGGGATGCGCGTGTTACGTTTCGGGAGGTCGGGTGGCGCCGGCCGACGATTGTGGGGAGCGATCGGAGGGATGGGTCGATATGTATTACAGCAGCGGCAATTACGAGGCATTTGCTCGACCGCGTAAGCCGGAGGGAGTGGACCGCAAGACCGCATGGTTCGTCGGTTCCGGGCTGGCGTCGCTGTCGGGCGCGGCGTTCATGATCCGGGACGGCCGGATGTCCGGCGACCGGATCACCATCCTCGAACGGTTGAAACTTCCCGGCGGCGCACTCGACGGGATCAAGGAGCCGAAGAAAGGCTTCGTCATCCGCGGCGGACGCGAGATGGAGAACCATTTCGAATGCCTGTGGGATCTCTTCCGCTCGGTACCGTCCCTCGAGGTCGAGGACGCCAGCGTGCTCGACGAGTTCTATTGGCTCAACAAGGACGATCCGAACTCGTCGCTGCAGCGCGTCACCGAGCGGCGCGGGCAGGATGCACACACCGACTTCGAGTTCGGTCTGAACTCGAAGGCACAGCGCGACATCATGAAGATCTTCCTGACTCCGCGTGACGAACTCGAGAACAAGCGGATCGACGAGGTGTTCGGCGAGGACTTCCTGGCGAGCAACTTCTGGCTGTACTGGCGAACGATGTTCGCCTTCGAGCAATGGCACAGTGCGCTCGAGATGAAGCTGTACCTGCACCGATTCGTGCACCACATCCGGGGCCTGCCGGATCTGAGCGCGCTCAAGTTCACCAAGTACAACCAGTACGAATCTCTCGTCCTGCCCTTGTACAGGTGGTTGTTGGATCAGGGCGTGCACTTCCGGTTCGATACCGAGGTCACCGACATCGACTTCGCGATCTCCGCCGACGAGAAGACGGCCACACGCATCCACTGGGTCTCCGAGGGCACCCCGGGCGGCGTCGACCTCGGCGAAGACGACCTCGTGCTCACCACCATCGGCTCGCTGACCGAGAACTCGGACAACGGGGACCACCACACGCCCGCGCGCCTCGACGAGGGGCCGGCACCGGCGTGGGATCTGTGGCGCCGCATCGCGGCGAAGGACCCTGCGTTCGGCCGCCCGGACGTCTTCGGATCCCACATCCCGGAGACCAAGTGGGAGTCGGCCACCGTGACGACCCTCGACGAGCGCATCCCGGAGTACATCCGCAAGGTGTGCAAACGGGATCCGTTCAGCGGGCGTGTCGTCACCGGAGGCATCGTCACCGCTCGCGATTCCACCTGGTTGCTGAGCTGGACGGTGAACCGGCAGCCGCATTTCAAGCAGCAGTCGAAGGACCAGATCGTGGTCTGGGTGTACGCGCTGTTCGTCGACGTCCCGGGTGACTACGTCGAGAAGCCCATGCAGGAGTGCACCGGTGAGGAGATCACCCGGGAATGGCTGTACCACCTGGGCGTTCCGGTCGAGGACATCGACGATCTCGCAGCCGACGGCGCGAAGACCGTTCCGGTGATGATGCCGTACGTGACGGCGTTCTTCATGCCGCGTCAGGCGGGGGATCGTCCCGCCGTGGTACCCGAGCATGCGACCAACTTCGCGTTCATCGGTCAGTTCGCGGAGACCACCCGCGACTGCATCTTCACCACCGAGTATTCGGTGCGTACGGGGATGGAGGCCGCCTACCAACTGTTGGGCATCGACCGGGGCGTGCCGGAGGTGTACGGATCCACCTACGACATCCGGACGCTACTGCAGGCGACCTACTTCCTCAACGACAAGAAGGAGGAGGACGTTCCGCTGCCGAAGGCGTTGCGCCGACGACTCGGTGAGAAGCTGGACGAGAACGAGATCGGTCGGTTGCTGCACGAGTACCACATCCTGCCCCGCGAGTAGAACCGGTCCGTCCGCCTCATCCGTGTGGCCTCGAGGAGTACGACGACTCCGCCGGCGTTCGCCCGCATCGAGCGGGCGAACGTCTCGCGTGGTGACGGCAGGGCAACCTTCCGTACTCCGCCGCCGATCGTGGCGGATCGGATCGACTCACATGATGCGGTTCTCCCCGATGGCCTGACGCGCCGGCGATCTCGTCGTAGCGTCGAGGACACACCGTCGCCTGCACGGTGACCGCACTCGGCGAGCACCAGCCCACGCCTCGCCGAGCACATGCAGTTGTGGAGGCACATCATGAGCGACGACAGCTTCGGCACACGCGACACCCTCACGGTCGACGACACCGCATACCGGATCCACCGCATCGACCGCGTTCCCGGCTCCGGCCGGCTTCCCTACAGCCTCAAGGTTCTCCTCGAGAATCTGCTGCGCACCGAGGACGGTCACCTCGTGACCCGCCCGCAGATCGAGGCCGTTGCGCACTGGGATCCCCGATCGGAACACAACCCGGAGATCCAGTTCTCGCCCGCCCGAGTCCTCATGCAGGACTTCACCGGCGTGCCCTGCGTCGTGGACCTCGTGGCGATGCGCGACGCCATGACCGCGCGCGGTGGTGACGTCACCCGCATCAATCCACTGATCCCCACGGAACTCGTCATCGATCATTCGGTGATCGCCGACGTGTTCGGTACCGAGGATGCGTTCCGCATCAACACCGACCTCGAATTCACCCGCAACCGCGAACGTTACGAACTGCTGCGCTGGGCGCAGGGTGCATTCGACGACTTCAAGGTGGTGCCCCCCGGTACCGGCATCTGCCATCAGGTCAACCTCGAGTACCTCGCCCGGGTGGTGTTCACCCGAGAGGCCGCGGACGGGAGGATCGACGCGTACCCCGATTCACTCGTGGGAACCGACTCGCACACACCGATGGTCAACGGCCTCGGCGTCGTCGGGTGGGGTGTCGGAGGCATCGAGGCCGAGGCGGCCATGCTCGGCCAGCCCGCGTCCATGCTGATCCCACAGGTCGTCGGATTCAAGCTCACCGGCGAGTTGGGAGAGGGGACCACCGCGACGGACCTCGTGCTCACCGTCGCCGAGATGCTCCGTAAGACCGGTGTGGTCGGCAAGTTCGTCGAGTTCTTCGGACCGGGAGTCGCGAACGTCCCGCTCGCGAACCGCGCCACCATCGGCAACATGAGCCCCGAATACGGGTCGACGATCTCGATCTTCCCGATCGACGACGTCACCCTGGACTACCTGAGACTGACCGGGCGCAGCGAAGCGCAGGTCAGGCTCGTCGAGGCCTACGCGAAAGAACAGGGACTGTGGCACGATCCCGCCCGCGAACCCGACTTCAGTGAGGTCGTGGAACTCGATCTCTCCACGGTGACGCCGTCGATCGCCGGACCGAAACGGCCTCAGGACCGCATTCCCGTCGCGCTCGCCCCGACAGCCGTCGGCGCGTTGCTCGGTGGAGCGGATGTCCCGGAGGTCGTGTCGCGGGTGCAGGAGGCAGGGCTCGACGAGGCCTCGATGGAATCGTTCCCCGCCAGCGACCCGGTGTCCGTACACGGCCCGGACACGAGCGCGCCGCCCCGCGATCCCGTACCCGACACCGACGTGGGAACACCGCCTTCGGAGAAGGTCGCCGTACGGGTCGGTGACGGACCGGAGTTCGAACTCGACCACGGTCACGTCGTGATCGCCGCGATCACCTCGTGCACCAACACGTCCAACCCCTCGGTGATGATCGGCGCGGCGCTGCTCGCGAAAAAGGCGGTCGAGAAGGGGCTGCGCAGCAAACCGTGGGTCAAGACCACACTCGCCCCCGGATCCCGCATCGTCACCGACTACTACGAGCGTGCCGGTCTCGTGCCGTACCTCGAGAAGCTCGGCTTCTACCTGGTCGGTTACGGCTGCACCACGTGCATCGGCAACTCCGGACCGCTACCGGACGAGATCGCCGCCGCGGTCGACGCGCACGACCTGAACGTCTCCGCCGTCCTGTCGGGCAACCGGAACTTCGAAGGACGCATCCACCCCCAGACGAAGATGAACTTCCTCGCGTCGCCGCCGCTGGTGATCGCGTACGCACTGGCTGGATCGATGCTCGTCGATCTCTTCGAGGACCCGCTCGGCGTCGGCGACGACGGCAAACCCGTGTACTTGCGGGACATCTGGCCGGACACCCGTGAGATCCAGGACGTCATCGACGAATGTGTGCGCTCCGAGATGTTCGGATCCGGCTACGCGGACGTCTACCACGGCGACGACACGTGGCGGAACCTGGATGTCCCCACGGGTGAGGTGTTCGAGTGGAAGGACACGTCGACGTACGTGCGGCGTCCACCGTATTTCGACGGAATGCCAGCGGACCCGGAACCGCTCCGGGACATCGAGGGTGCCCGGGTGCTGGCCCTGCTCGGGGACTCCGTGACGACCGATCACATCTCACCGGCGGGATCGATCCGACGTGACGGCCCGGCCGGGCGCTACCTGCAGGAGCACGGTGTGGATCCCGCGGACTTCAACTCCTACGGATCACGACGCGGCAACCACGAAGTGATGATCCGAGGGACCTTCGCGAACATCCGGTTGCGCAACGGACTCGTCCCGGGGGTCGAAGGTGGTGTCACCCGGTACCTGCCCACCGACGAACGGATGGACATCTACGATGCCGCCCAGCGGTACGCGCAGGACGGTACACCGCTCGTGGTGCTCGCCGGTGCCGAGTACGGATCGGGGTCGTCGAGGGACTGGGCGGCGAAGGGAACCCTTCTGCTGGGGGTGCGCGCGGTGATCGCGCGCTCCTACGAACGAATCCACCGGTCCAACCTCATCGGGATGGGTGTGCTGCCGTTGCAGTTCCCGGAGGAAACCTCGGCCGAGAGCCTCGGGATCACCGGAGAGGAGGAGTTCACGATCACGGGACTCGCGGCGGCGGACGGCATCCCCGAGACCGTGCATGTGCGGGCCGGGGACGTGGAGTTCGATGCGCCCGTCCGGATCGACACACCCGCCGAAGCGGCCTACTTCCGCCACGGCGGCATCCTTCAGTACGTGCTACGGCAACTCGGTCGGTGACCGAGCGACAGCCGATGGCCGAAGCGCAGCGGGGCCGGTCAACGACCGGCGTCCCGCAGCATGTCGGCCAGAGCGCCGCGGTCGGACACATCGAGCTTGGTGCATGCCCGGTAGATGTGGCCCTCGACCGTCCGCACCGACACCACCAGTCGTTCCGCGATCTGTCTGTTCGACAGCCCTGCAGCTGCCATGGACGCGATCTCCCGCTCGCGACTCGTCAACGGCAGCGGATGCGCGGCCTGCTCGAGCGCCGGTGACGAGAATCCGTCGCACTGCACGGCGAGCGCCGCGGCGGCCGCCGCGGACTCGAGCGCCGCGCGTCCCGGTGCACCGTCGGCGTACGCCACGGCGGCCTGCGCGTAGGCGTCGGCAGCGTCGGGCAGCGCACCGATGTCTTCGAATCGTACGGCGGCCGAGCGCAGCAGGTCGCCGTCGCCGTCGGCCAGCGCCCGGGCCTGTGCGGCCATGATGGGGACGAGGGCACCGTCGCACACGTCCGCCAGAGCGGTGAGTCGACCCGCCGTCGTGCGATCACCGAATCGGGTCGCGGTGTGCAACGCCTCGGCTTCGATCGCCGACTGACCGGCCGCCGCGGCGATCGCGGCGGCACGTCGCGCCTGGGTGACGGCCACCGACACCTCACCGCGGCCGGCCGTGCACCACGCTTCCGCGACCACCAGGGTCGGTTCGAACACCGCGACGTGCCGACCGCTGCGGGAACGCGCCTGCACGACCGCGTTCCGTGCTTCGTGGAACCTGCCGAGAGCGGCGCACCCACGGGCCAGCGCGATGTATGCGGGAACGCTCCACGACACCGCGCCGGACGGACCCGGCGCCTCGGCGCCACCACCGCTCGGCGCGGTGCCGGGGTCGAGGGCGGCGACGGCCTGCTCGAGCCGGCGGGTGGCGTCGCCGAATCGGCCGCGGGCGATCTCCACGGCGCCCACCAGGATGTTCGCCAACCCCCAGGCGATGAACAGGCCACTCGACACCACCCGCTCGTAGGAGTGGCTCTGGCTCTCCGCCTCGTCCCGGTAGCGCAGCGCCAGATGTTCGGCGGCGGCGAGGTCTCCCACGTGCAGGGCGGCGAGAACCTCGCCGAGTGCAGCGGGGAAGTGCAACAGGCCGTCGACGCGGTGGGCGACCGCCGCGCGGCGGGTGGCCATCGCGGGTACCTCGTGTCCGCGTCCCATCACGGCCAGGGCGAGGCCGCCGCCGAAGCAGGCCCACTCCACGGCCCACGGAGAGGCATGCTCGGCATCGAGGACGGTGCGTGCGGTCGTCAGTGCATCGTGCGGGCGATTCGCGAAGACCGCGCAGGCGCATTCGATTCCGTCGACGATCCGGTGCAGTCCGGGGTGGGTGACGTGATCCCGGAGGATCGCCAGAACCGCGTCGGCGCGGTCTGCGGACCCCATGGCCCAGAACAGGTTGGAGATGCGGGACGTGCCCCACCGGATCAGTCGGGCCTGGTCGAGCGATTCGGGATCGTACGCCGCCAGTAACTCCTCGGCCTCCGTCGCGCGTCCGAGCCACATGAGGGCACGGGCGAGGAGCTCGGCGGAGTCGAAGTCCGCGGACTGTCGGTGCGCGGCGCGCGCGAGGCGCTCGGCCAGCGGTGCGTTCGCCAGGGTGATCGCGTCGTGCGCGGCGGACGTGAGCAGATCGGCGTCGACGGGACGGTTGCTGTCGAGTGCCAGATCGGCGAGCAGGATCCGTTCGACGGGGCCCTGAGCGGGATGCCCGGTGAGCGCGTCCACGAGTTGCCCGCGGAGGCGGCGCCCGGCCACCCGGCCGATCTCACGTCGGATGACCTCTCCGAACAGGGGATGCGTGTACCGGACGGTCAGGCGTGGGCCGTCGTCGGTGATGTCGATCAATCCCTGGCGTTCGGCCTCCTCGACGGGAGTGTCGCCCGTGAGTGAGCACAGCGCGTCGAGGTCGAGCGGTTCGCAGAACGCGAGGAGCTGCAGGACGTCGACGACCTCTGCCGGCAGATGCTCGAGCCGGTGTTCGAGCAGCGACGCCAGCTCCGGCGTGATCGCCGTTCCTCCCCGCAGCTGCCACACGCCACCGGTTCGGCGGAGAGTGCCGGCGTCTCGGGCGCCTTCCACGAGATGGCGGACGAACAGGGCGTTGCCGCCGGAGGCCCGCCAGATCAGCTCGGCGCTCAGGTCCTCGAGCGGGCCGTCGAGGACGGATTCGACGAGGTCGATGCTCTGTTCCCGCGTGAACGGGGTGACGTCGACACGTAGGAGGTGTTCGTCCTTCCACAGCGAGGTGATGGCGTCCGGCACGGCCTCGCCGCTGCGGACGGTGGCGACCACGTGCACCTCGCGGTCGAGGGTGAGTTGATGCAGGAAGGTTGCGGACAGCGGATCGAGGAGGTGACCGTCGTCGACACCGAGGGTGAGTCGGTCGGACCCGTCGCCGTGATCGTGCAGCAGCTCTTCCCGGGCGGTCGCCAGGAACGACACCGGATCCTGCGCGGCGGGTGCGCGGACGAGGTGCGCGAACGCCCCGAGTGGGATACCTCGGGCGGACTCCGTGCCGGCGATCCAGCGGACGGGTGAGTCCAGTTCCGCGGTCGCCATCCGGGCCAGAGTGGTCTTGCCGACGCCCGCACCGCCGGTGAGCACGGCACCGCCCCGTGCGGGGTCGGACAGAGCGGTGACGATCAGGTCGAGCTCGCACCGTGGAATCAGGGGCCACCGCCGATCCATCCTTCGATGGTAATCCGTTCGATGCTGCGAAACACGTAATCGACTACGCGCGACATACGGGGCAGAGGGCGGCATCGTGGATGTACGCGCAACAGGAACGGACGAAGGCAGAGAGAGGTGCGTCATGGTGGCGCTGCTCGACACCGAGGCCCCCGCGATCGGGACCGATCCGACGGGACCGGGCGGAACCGGACACTCCGATGCCTGGGCTCCGTTCGATGTGACTCGGATCGAGCTGTCCGAGCGTGATCGCCGCCGCGCGGTGTCCGATCTCGACGAACGTGTCGACTGCGGGGATCACTCGGTGCGGCTGCTGGTCGTGCACGACGGCGACGGCGAGCAGTTCGTCGCGGTCGTTCTGGGTGACGTGTGCGGCCGATGCGACGTGATGGTGCGGCAGGTCGACGAGGAGATCCTGCTCCTCATCGGTGGCCGCCCCGTCGTCGGACCACAGATCCTGTTGGGTGTCCCGCCTGTCTCGGCGTTCGCCGGGGCGACCCGCACGGACGGCGACGTGTCACCGGCGCTGCGGTCGCTGTTTGCCCGGAGCGGCGCGCTGTCGGTGGTTCTCACGCCGGGGTGATCCGTCCCGAATCCGGCGAATGCGACTGATACCCAGACGAGTTCGCATTGTGTGCGGGTGTCGCCGGTGACGTGTCCGGCTCGCCCCGCCTGCATCATCGACCGTGGTAGATTTTCGTGCGTCCGGACTCGGTTGCGGATCCACCACCGGTTCCGGTCGCCCGCGACGGCATTCCGAACGAGGGAGCGAAACGTTGGTCGACATCCGCAAGGTCACGGTTCTGGGCGCCGGTGTCCTGGGATCCCAGATCGCATATCAGTCGGCGTTCAAGGGATTCGAGGTCACCTCCTACGATGTCAGTGAGGACGCGCTCGCGGCCGCCCGCGACCGGTTCACGAAGCTCGCCGAGACATACACCCGTGAGGTCCCCGGGGCCGACTCCTCCTCTGTGACAGCAGGAATCGATCGGATCACCCTCACCTCGGACCTGGCCGCGGCGGTGACGGACGCCGACCTGGTCATCGAGGCCGTTCCCGAGATCCTCGACCTCAAACGTGAGATCTACACGAAGATCGGCGAACTCGCGCCCGAGTCGGCCATCTTCGCGACGAACTCGTCGACACTGTTGCCGAGCGACCTGAAGGACTTCACGGGCCGACCGGAACGCTTCCTCGCGTTGCACTTCGCGAACAAGGTGTGGCAGTTCAACACCGCCGAGGTGATGGGCACGGCCGACACCGATCCGGCGGTGTACTCGGCGGTCGTCGGCTTCGCGAACGACATCGGCATGGTTCCCATCGAACTGCACAAGGAGAAGGCCGGATACGTCCTGAACTCCCTGCTGGTTCCGTTCCTGAACGCCGCGGTGGACCTCGTTGCCGGCGGTTACGCCGACCCCGAAGCGGTCGACAGGACGTGGATGGTCGCGACCGGTGCACCGATCGGTCCCTGCCGGATCTTCGACATCATCGGGTTCACCACCCCGTACAACATCATGTCGCACGGTGATGCACACGCGCAGGAACTCGCGGCGTGGCTCAAGGAGAACTACATCGACAAGGGCAAGCTCGGACTCGCCTCGGGTGAGGGTTTCTACCGATACCCGGAGGATCCCTCCGGCGACTGAGCGGTTCGGGGGCCCGGTCCGTCGCGTCGCCCGAGCGCTCCGGTGTCCTCGACGCGGGTTCCTCGACGTGGACGACCGTGCCCCGGCCCCTCGCCTTCGCGTCCGTGTGCGGCCACCGCGTACCGGTAGCCTGCACGGGCACTGATCGGTGCCCGCGCCGACGTGATGGAGAATCGGGTGGTCGGGATCACATTTCGGTCGTACTCTGACTCCATGAAGCACATCACCACCGGTCCACACGATCTGACGGTCGATGTGGGCGACACGATCGAACTGCACCTGCCGGAGAACACCTCCCGCGACTACTGCTGGTCGACCACGCGGATCGGCAAGGGCCTGAACCTGCGCGACATCCGGTTCGTCCCGTCCAAGAATCCGCTGCCGGGCGCAACCAGCGAGCGTGTGTTCTACGTGCAGGCCAAACGGCCCGGCGTGTGGCCGTTGTCGTTGCGTATGCGCAAACATCTCGATCTGGCCGCGTCGTTCGCCGACATGACCATCACCGTCACCTGAGGGCTGCCGATGGTTCTCGACCCGCACGAAATGCTTGCGTGCGCGCTCGCCGAGGCGGAAGCAGGTTTCGCCGAGGGCGGCGTGCCCATCGGCGCGGCACTCTACGACGCGGACGGCACGCTGCTCGGACGCGGCCGCAACCGTCGCGTGCAGGACGGTGATCCGTCCGTCCACGCGGAGACCGCGGCTTTCCGTGCGGCCGGACGCCGTCGCGACTACCGGTCGACCACGATGGTGACCACCCTCGCTCCGTGCTGGTACTGCAGCGGGCTGGTCCGCCAGTTCGGTATCGGGCACGTCGTCGTCGGTGATGCGGCGACCTTCGCCGGTGGGATCGAGTGGCTCGCCGGGGCAGGCGTGGACGTGACGGTGCTCGACGATCCGCGCTGCGTGGCGCTGATGACCCGGTTCGTGGACGAACAACCGGACCTGTGGAACGAGGACATCGGGATATCGTGAGCGGCGGAGCCGAACGGTACCCGGCGTGAGGGTCGACGACGAGGGGGAGTGGCGGACTGTGCGATCCGGCCGGTCGACGGGAACGCGGTGGGGAGTCGGCGCGGCCACGGCCGCACTCCTGCTCACCGCCTGCACGGGTGATGATCCGAAACCGGGGTCACCGCCGGTGCTGCCCGCGGACCGCGTGGTGTTCGGGCTCGGCAGCACCGGGCACGGCTGGATGTCGCACACGGTGCAGCAACTGCACTCGCCGACGCTCACCATCCACGGGGACGGCCGTGTCGTCTTCGTCGACACCGGCACGGTCACGGGGCCGGGAACCTCGATGGCGCCGCCGGAATACCGGGTCGCCCGCGTCGACCCGGTCGACGTGTCGGCGTTCGCCCACGATCTGGAGCAGCAGAACCTCGTCGATCTCGGCACGGATGTGGGGATCCCCGGTGTGACCGATCAGGCCACCACGACGGTGACTCTGCACGCGTACGGAGAACCCGCCGATCTGCGGGTGTACGCCTTCGCTCCGCGGTTCGAGGAGGGACTGTCCGCCGATGCGCTCACCAACCGTGCGGCGCTGCGCGCGGCCATCGAGGACGCGTGGGAGTTCACCCGGGGCCACTCCGAACCCTACGTTCCGCAGACCGTCGCCGTCTTCCAGCTTCCCGGCGCCGATGCACCCGCCGACGACGTCCCGGAGTGGCCGGGTCCGGACCCGCAGAGCTTCCTCACGGAGGGTGTCGGCGGCGCCGCGGGCGAGATCACCGGAGAGTCCGCCGCGGTCGTGTACGCCGCCGCGCGCGGCAACCCGCACGCGTACTGGTCGGTCGGCGACGCCGTCATGAGGCTCGTCGTGGACCCCGTACCGTGAGGGCGAGCGGGACGCGACCCTCAGCGGTGAGTCGGCGGAGCGTCGAGATCGGGCGCCGAGTACGTGTCACACGCGGAGACCAGACCCGTACGGTAGCCGGCCAGGAACCACTTCTGTCGCTGCTCGGACGACCCGTGCGTCCACGCCTCCGGGTTCACCCGGCCGGTCGCCGCGGCCTGGATCCGGTCGTCGCCGACGGCGGATGCGGCGGACAGGGCGTCGCGGATGTCGGCGTCGGTGAGCGGTACGAGGAAGGGCTCACCGGTGGTGGGGTCGGGGGTCTTGTCGGCGTGGTACGCCCACACCCCGGCGTAGCAGTCGGCCTGGAGTTCGGTGCGTACCGCACCGGACTCGGGGCCCCGGGGATCCGACTGGGCGCGGCCCAGATCGCCGAGTTGATTCTGTAGATGGTGCCCGACCTCGTGGGCGACGACGTACTCCTGCGCCAGCGGACCGCCGCTCGACCCGAATCGGGTCACCAGTTCTTGGAAGAAGCTGCTGTCGAAGTACCCGGTCTGATCGGCCGGGCAGTAGAACGGGCCGATATCGCTGGTTGCGTTCCCGCAGCCGGTGGATGTGGAACCGGTGAAGATCGCGATATCGGGCTGCACATAGGCGATACCGGTCTGGTCGGCGAGTTGCTGTTCCCACACCGAATCGAGGGATCCGGCGGTGTAGAGGATGCGGCAGTCGACATCGGTGTTGGCGTCGGCGCCGGTCCGGCAGTGTTCCAGGCCGCCGCCATCGAACTGCGCACTGTCGTCGGCCGTGCCGGACCCCAGCAGCGACGACGGATCCCCGCCGAGGAGCAGCGCGAGTACCAGGACGATGATGCCGCCGACCCCGCCGCCGAGTGCGATCTTGCCGCCGCGGCCACCGCCGCCGGTCCGGACACGGCCGGGGTCCATCCGGGCGCCGTCGTTGAACGTCATGCCTCCGCCTCTACCTTCGTCGGGTCACTCGAGCGGGACAAGCTTGGCACGAGCGAATGGGCACGGGTGTGCTCGGGCCGTTCGTGTCTTTCGTAGGATTGCAGCGGCGAACCCCGTCGATGAGCGTTTCGAAAGGAATTCCGTGCTGCGCACCCATCTCGCCGGCTCGTTGCGAGCCGAGCACGCCGAGCAAACCGTCACCCTCACCGGTTGGGTTGCCCGGCGCCGCGACCACGGCGGGGTCATCTTCATCGACCTGCGCGACGCATCCGGAGTGGTGCAGGTGGTGTTCCGCAACGCCGACGTGCTCGAGCAGGCCCACCGCCTGCGCGCCGAGTACTGCGTGAAGGTCACCGGCGTCGTCGAGGTCCGGCCCGAGGGCAACCAGAACTTCGACATCCCCACCGGCGCCGTGGAGGTGAACACCACCGAACTCGAGGTGCTGAACGAGGCGGCGCCGCTGCCGTTCCAGCTCGACGACCAGGCAGGTGAGGAAGCGCGGCTGAAGTACCGCTACCTCGACCTCCGCCGCGAAGGCCCCGGCAAGGCCATCCGGCTGCGCAGCAAGATCAACGCCGCCGCACGGGCGGTGCTCGCGCACCACGAGTTCGTCGAGGTCGAGACCCCCACCCTGACTCGCTCGACACCCGAGGGCGCCCGCGACTTCCTCGTGCCCGCTCGTCTGCAGCCGGGCAACTTCTACGCACTGCCGCAGTCCCCACAGCTGTTCAAGCAGCTGCTCATGGTCGGCGGTGTCGAACGCTACTTCCAGATTGCGCGCTGCTACCGCGACGAGGACTTCCGTGCCGACCGGCAGCCGGAGTTCACGCAGCTCGACATCGAGATGGCGTTCGTCACCCAGGAGGACGTCATCCACCTGGCGGAGGAGGTCCTGCACGCGGTGTGGCGCCTCGTCGGGTACGACCTCGAGTCACCGGTTCCGCGGATGACGTACGCCGAGGCGATGCGCCGGTTCGGCTCGGACAAGCCGGATCTGCGGTTCGGCATCGAACTCGTCGAGTGCAAGGAGTTCTTCAAGGACACCACCTTCCGCGTGTTCCAGGCCGAGTACGTCGGCGCCGTCGTCATGCCCGGTGGTGCGTCGCAGCCGCGCCGGCAACTGGACGCCTGGCAGGAATGGGCCAAGCAGCGCGGCGCCAAGGGGCTCGCCTACGTGCTGGTGGGGGACGACGGCGAACTCACCGGACCGGTTGCGAAGAACCTCACCGACACCGAACGCGCGGGTCTCGCCGCACACGTGGGCGCGAATCCCGGCGACTGCATCTTCTTCGCCGCCGGCGCGACCAAGCCCATGCGTGCGCTGCTGGGGGCGGCGCGCGGGGAGATCGCCCGCAAACTCGACCTGATCGATCCGAAGGCGTGGGCGTTCGTGTGGGTCGTCGACGCCCCGCTGTTCGAGCCGGCGGCCGACGCCACCGCATCCGGTGACGTCGCGCTCGGTTCGTCCGCGTGGACGGCGGTGCATCACGCTTTCACGTCGCCGAAGCCGGAGTTCCTGGACACCTTCGACACCGACCCGGGTTCGGCGCTCGCATATGCCTACGACATCGTGTGCAACGGCAACGAGATCGGTGGCGGTTCGATTCGTATCCATCGCCCGGACGTGCAGGCGCGCGTCTTCAAGGTCATGGGGATCTCCGAGGAGGAGGCCGACGAGAAGTTCGGGTTCCTGCTCGAGGCGTTCAAGTACGGTGCGCCGCCGCACGGTGGCATCGCCTTCGGCTGGGACCGCATCGCGGCGTTGCTCGCCGGGGTGGACTCGATCCGTGAGGTGATCGCCTTCCCGAAGTCCGGTGGCGGTGTCGATCCGCTGACGGACGCCCCCGGCCCGATCAGCCCGGAGCAGCGCAAGGAGTCGGGAATGGACTTCGTTCCCGAGGAATCGGAGACCGCGACCGGCGCGTAGCGTCGGGTTCCGCCGCCCGGCGGTGGTGCTGGCGACGCGCCCGCACCACCGCCGGTGTCGTCGACGACACGCGCGATGATGTCATCATTCCGGGCGAATCGGACCCGTCCCGGGACGTGGCGCTGTCGATGGTCCCGTCCGGATCGGGGCTTCTGCGGGACCTGTTCGTGGCGTCGACACTGTAGATTGGCATCTGATGACCGCAACATTGGCAGACCCCGTGTCGGAAGTGGTGGAGGCAGCGGAGAAGCTGCTCACCCGTCGAACCGGCGCCCCCGTGACCCTCGCCGACCCGATGGACCTGGGTGGTAGCGGCCGGTCCGTGGTGCTCCGGGTCCGGGTCGCGGCGAACCCGTTCTCCCTGCCTCGCACCCTCGTCCTGAAGAAGGTTCCACCGCCGCGCGCAACCGGCCTCCACGGCAACTCCGGCGTACCGGGGGACGACGTGGCTTTCCTGCGGGAAGCGGTCTCCTACCAGTTCGCGACCGCGCTGGCCAAGGACCACCGGCCCGGCGCGGAACTGCTCGCGTACGACTTCGAGTCCCGACTGCTGGTGCTCAGCGACCTCGGTGATGCCACACCGCTTGCCGTGCGCCTGCGCAGCAACGACCCCGACACCGTCGGCAACACCCTGATGGCCCTTGCTCAGGCACTCGGCCGGATGCATGCGGCCACGGTGGGCCGCGAGGAGGATTTCTCGGCACTGTTGCGCCGCGCCGGTGTCACCGAAGGTTCGGACGTGGTGTCGCAGCAGGCACTGGCCGCCGTCGGCACCGTCCCGGCGCTGCTCGCCGGACAGTTCGGGCTCGACGTGCCGGAAAGCGTCCTCGAGCGAGCCGAGCGGTCGGCGAAGCTGTTCACGGGCGGTCGATTCCGCGCGTTCAGCCCCTCCGATCTGTGCCCGGACAACGTCGTCGTCGGCGACGCCGGAGTCCAGTTCCTCGACTACGAGTGGGGCGGTTTCCGCGATGCGACACTCGACCTCGCCTACGCCCTGACGTCGTTCCCGCTGTGTCTGTGCCGGGCACCGCTGACATCCGACCGGATTCGGGCGATGGCCGACGCGTGGCGCGCCGAGGTGGTGGGGATGTGGCCGCAACTGGCCTACGACGAAGTGCTCGCCGAACGCCTCCTCGACGCGCAGTTGGCGTGCGTGTGGCTCAGCACCCACCTGTTCCTGCCCGAGGACCACGAGCGGATCGCGTCCGTCCGCGCGCACGACCTGTCGGTGCCGCGACTGACCGGTCTCGCCGCCCGGTGGGAACTGCTCGCGGATTTCGCGGAGGGCACCGGGCACGACGACGTCGGGCGGCATGCCCGCGATGTGCTCGCGCGGCTCGACGAGCGCGCCGCGGGCTGACGCCCGCGGCGCCGCCGTCACAGCGGTGGGGCCGGCTCGACGTGGGCGGTTCCGGTTCGCACCCGCATACCTGCCGCGCGCGTCACGCCCGAAGCGGGATCGGTGCGGTCGTCGAGGAAGAACCAGTCCATCTGCACCGCCTCCGGTGTCACGTCCAGCACGCCGTAGCCGTGCGAGTCCAGCTCGACATAGGCGATGTGCCGGTTGAGGCCGCGGATCGCGTCCTCGATCGGGGGTGTCGCGGTGCGCGGCGGTACTCCCAGGAGATCGTCGATGTTGTCGGATGTCACGGACGGCACCACCAGTTCCGTCGCGACCGAGCCCGCCGGGTACAGGGCGGCGTCCTCGGGCACATCCGATGCCCACGTGGTGTGGATGTCACCGGTGAGGAACACGACGTTGCCGGTTCCGGTTTCGCGGAGCGCATCGAGCAGCCGCTGCCGGTCGGCGGGGTAGCCGTCCCACTGGTCGGTGTTGACGGGAACACCCGCTGCGGGAACTCCCAGCAGATCGGTCAGTGCGCCGGTCCGCTGCGGGTCGAGGGGTGGGATCAGCAGCGGTGTGATCATCACCGGGTTTCCGACGAGTTTCCAGTGTGTCGGTGACGTGGTCAGCCCGGAGGTGAGCCATTCCATCTGTCGGGCGCCGGTGAGTGTGCCGTGGTCGTCGGCCGGGGAGCGCCGGGGTGCGCGGAGGCTCGGCTGCTCGGTGCGGTAGGTGCGGAGATCGAGCATCGACAGTTCCGCGAGCGTTCCGAACCGGAACCGGCGGTACAGGCGGGAGCCGTCGGTGCGGACCGGCATCCACTCGATGTAGGCCCGTGTCGCGGCGGCGCGACGAGCCGCCCAGTCACCCTCGGTCGCCGGGTCGTGGTTCTCGGCACCGCGCTCGTGGGCGTTGTCGGCGCTCTCGTGGTCGTCCCACGTCGCGATCATCGGGACAGCCGCGTGCAGTGCCCGCAGATCGGGGTCCGTCTTGTACTGGGCGTGCCGGATCCGATAGTCGGCGAGGGTGACGATCTCGTGCCGGGGTTCGTGCACCCGACCGGTTCCGGCCGGCATCGCCGAGTATTCGCCGGTTCCGTACTCGTACAGATAGTCGCCCAGATGTACGACGGCGAACAGGTCGTCGCGGCCCGCGAGGTGCCGGTAGGCGGAGAAGTATCCGCCCTCCCAGTTCGCGCACGACACCACCCCGAGTCGCAACCCCGACACGGCGCTCTCGGGTGCGGGGGCGGTCACCGTCCGACCGGTCTCCGAGAGCGTGTTCGCTGCGGAGAACCGGTAGAAGTACTCCGTGGCCGGCGTCAGCCCCGAGACGTCGACCTTGACGGTGTGATCGGAGGTGGCCGTCGCGGTCACCGAACCAGAGGCGACCACCGATGTGAAATCGCGGTCGCGGGAGACTTCCCAGCGCACGGTCGTGTCCGGGCCGGTACCCGAACCGGGAGCGGATGCGGCGGTGGGCGTCACCCGGGTCCACAGCATCACGGCGTCCGGGAGCGGATCGCCGGAGGCCACGCCGTGCCCGAACAGCGGTGTCGAGGCCGCGGCACCGGCAGCGCCGGGCACCGTCACGACAGCGGCGGCACCGGCGATCGCACCGGTGCGCAGCACCGTCCGGCGGGACAGGGTGGGTACGGACCGGGTCGGGGCGGATGACGAGGAAGCGGGGAGCGGGGTGATGGACGGGGGAATCGGCGGATCTGTCCGTGGCACGGACAGATCCGACCACAGGATTGGACGCCCGTCCAATCGGTCGGCCGGAGCGCCCGGGGGCGGTTCACGATCGGGCCTGTAGCGTCGGAAAGGTGAGTGATCTGTTCGGGGCGGACGACCCGTCCACCGATCCGGATGCCCTGTTCGAGGTACTTCGCGACCGCGACACCGAACCGGAGGAACCGACCGGTCGGGTGTCGTCCGCGCCGACCGGTCCGGGTGCGCCCCTCGCGGCCCGGATGCGACCGGCGACGCTCGACGAGGTCGTCGGGCAGCAGCATCTCCTCGAGGCGGGTGCGCCGCTGCGGCGGCTCGTCGAGGGATCCGGTGCTGCCTCCGTGGTGCTGTACGGGCCGCCGGGGACGGGCAAGACCACCTTGGCGTCGCTGATCTCCGGTGCCACCGGCCGCCGATTCGAGGCGCTGTCCGCACTGTCGGCGGGTGTGAAGGACGTCCGGGCCGTCATCGAGCTGGCCAGGCGACGCCTGACCCACGGTGAGCAGACCGTGCTGTTCATCGACGAAGTACACCGATTCTCCAAGACCCAGCAGGACGCGCTCCTCGCCGCCGTCGAGAACCGCATCGTGCTGCTGGTCGCGGCGACCACCGAGAATCCCTCGTTCTCCGTCGTCGCACCGTTGCTGTCGCGGTCGCTGGTCCTGCAGTTGCAGCCACTCGCCCCCGACGACATCCGTGCGCTGCTCGAACGGGCCCGCACCGACCCGAGGGGCCTCGGCGGCGGTGTCGCGATCACCGACGAGGCCATGGAGCACCTGGTGCGGCTCTCCGGCGGCGATGCGCGCCGAGCCCTCACCGCGCTCGAGGCGTCCGCCGACACCGCCGCGGACCGTGCCGGGGACGGCGACGCCGTGATCGACCTGACCACCGTCGAATCGAGCATCGACGAGGCCGCGGTGCGGTACGACCGTGACGGCGACCAGCACTACGACGTCGCCAGCGCGTTCATCAAGTCGCTGCGCGGCTCCGATGTCGATGCCGCTCTGCACTACCTCGCGCGGATGATCGTCGCCGGCGAGGACCCGCGTTTCATCGCTCGTCGGCTGATGATCCAGGCCAGCGAGGAGGTGGGAATGGCCGATCCCACGGCGCTGCAGACCGCGGTCGCCGCGGCACACGTGGTTCAGCAGGTGGGGATGCCCGAGGCGCAACTGGCGCTCGCGCAGGCCACCATCCACATCGCGACGGCCCCGAAGTCCGGTTCCGTCACCGCGGCGCTCGGCGCGGCGATCGCCGACGTGCGCGCCGGACGCGCCGGACCGGTTCCGAATCACCTGCGCGACGGGCACTATCAGGGCGCACAGCAGCTCGGCAACGCCGTCGGCTACCGGTATCCGCACGACCATCCCGACGGTGTGCTCGCCCAGCAGTACCCACCGGACGAACTCGTCGACGTCGACTACTACGCACCCACCGGGCGAGGGACGGAACGGGACCTTGCCACACGGGTTCCGAAGCTGCGCCGCATCGTGCGCGGAGTGCGTTGATCGGACGGGCTGCTCGGTACTGTGGTTCCGATCCGCATACGCAGCGGAGGCACGCACGGGCACGGACCGGTGGCGAGGAGAACGAGGCGACGTGACGGCCGCACGACATCGAGGAGCAGCGATATGACCTCCGAGCACGAGGCGTTACCCGTCGAGGAGGCGGTGCGGGCGGTGCGCACCCACTCGCGCCGCAAGCAGATCCTCGATGCCGCCGTCCGCGTCATGCAACGCACCGGGTTCCATCAGATGTCCATGCAGATGCTGGCCGACGAGGCCGGGGTGAGCGTGGGCCTGATCTACAAGTACTTCGGGGGCAAGGAGGACATCCTCCTCGCGACCATCCTGGCGATCCTCGACGCCTTCCGCGATCAGCTCGAACCCGCCATCGCCGCGGCAGGTGACGACCCGGTGGATCGGCTCGCGGCCGGAATCCGCCGTTACGTCGAGATCGTGGACGAGAATCTCGATGCGACGGTGCTCACATACCGGGAGAGTCGCACCCTCGACGCGGCGGGACGCGCCCGGATCAAAGAGTTGGAGGTCGAGTCGTCGGCCCCGTTGCGGGCGGTCCTCGACAGCGGGATCGCCGCCGGGGTACTCAACCCCGTCGACGTGGACCTCGTGGCATTCGACGTCATGCTGCTCGCACACGGATGGGCGCTCAAACACTGGCATTTCGGTGCCCGCCACACCCTCGACGAGTACATCCGGATGCAGACCCGTGTGGTGCTCGAGACGGTGGTGCCGGTGGACCGTCGCGGCGACTACGCCCGGTATCTGGGCTGACCTCGGGGCCGCGGACGACCATCGCACACCCGTGCGACCGTGCCGCGCGGAATGCGGCGGCGGGCGCGACACGCGGCGCGATAAGCTGAAGGACGGCCGATCGCCACCGACCGGTCGCCCGTGCCGGGCTATCCGCCAACCGTCAGAACACAAGAAGGACCATCGACGTGCAGACCCACGAGATCCGCAGGCGCTTTCTCGACCATTTCGTGAAGGCGGGCCACACCGAGGTGCCGAGCGCGTCGCTGATCCTCGCCGACCCGAACCTGCTGTTCGTCAACGCCGGCATGGTCCCGTTCGTGCCCTATTTCCTGGGCCAGCAGACCCCGCCGTTCCCGCGGGCGACGTCGGTGCAGAAGTGTGTGCGCACCCTCGACATCGAGGAGGTCGGCAAGACGACCCGCCACAACACGTTCTTCCAGATGGCCGGCAACTTCTCGTTCGGTGACTACTTCAAGGAAGAAGCCATCACGTTCGCGTGGTCGTTGCTGACCGGCTCGGTCGCGGACGGCGGATACGGTATCGATCCCGAGAAGTTGTGGGCGACGGTCTACCTCGACGACGACGAGGCCTACTCGATCTGGCACGACAGGGTGGACCTGCCCGCCGCACGCATCCAGCGGCGCGGGATGAAGGACAACTACTGGTCGATGGGCATCCCCGGTCCGTGCGGTCCGTGCTCGGAGATCTTCTACGATCGTGGCCCCGAGTACGGCGTCGAAGGGGGACCGGAAGCCGACGAGGACCGCTACATCGAGATCTGGAATCTCGTGTTCATGCAGAACGAGCGCGGTGGCGGCACCTCGAAGGACGACTACGAGATCCTCGGGCCGCTGCCGAAGAAGAACATCGACACGGGCATGGGTGTCGAGCGGGTCGCATTCCTGCTGCAGGGTGTCGAGAACGTGTACGAGACGGATCTGCTGCGTCCCGTCATCGACAAGGCGGCCGAGCTCACGGGTGCCGCCTACGGTGTGAAGCACGACGACGACGTGCGTTTCCGGGTGATCGCCGACCACGCGCGCACCGCCGCGATGCTCATCGTCGACGGTGTGAACCCCGGCAACGACGGCCGCGGTTACGTGCTGCGTCGGCTGCTGCGCCGCATCGTGCGGTCCGCGCGACTGCTCGGAGCCGAGCGGCCGACGATGGCCGCGATCATGACGGTCGTGCGTGACACGATGGCGCCGTCGTACCCGGAACTCGCCACCGACTTCTCGCGTATCGAGACCGTCGCGGTGGGGGAGGAGGCCGCGTTCCTCAAGACACTCGGGACCGGCAGCAAGCTGTTCGAGGGCGCTGTGGAGGCCGTCAAGGCAGAGGGACGGACGGTACTCGGAGGCACCGAAGCGTTCACCCTGCACGACACGTACGGGTTCCCCATCGATCTGACCCTCGAGATGGCGTCGGAGGCCGGGCTCAGCGTCGACGAGGACGGCTTCCGTTCGCTGATGGCCGAGCAGCGGCAGCGTGCGAAGGACGATGCACGGGCCCGCAAGCACGCGCACGCCGACCTGACCGTGTACAAGGAACTCCTCGATCGCGGCCCCACCGAGTTCACCGGCTTCACGGAACTGGTGTCCGAGGCCAACGTCCTCGCCGTCATCACCGGTGGTGAGCGACTGCACGCCGCGAGCGCCGGTCAGGACGTCGAACTGATCCTCGACCGCAGCCCGCTCTACGCGGAGGCGGGTGGCCAGATCGCCGACATCGGTTCCATCACCGGTCAGGGGCTGCGCATCAAGGTCAACGACGTGCAGAAGATCGCCAAACAGCTGTGGGTGCACAAGGTCACCGTCCTCGAAGGGCAGGTCGTCGAAGGCGATTCGGTGCTCGTGCAGGTCGACCCCGAATGGCGCAAGGGCGCCACCCAGGGCCACTCGGGTACCCACCTGGTGCATGCCGCGCTGCGTCAGGTCCTCGGTCCCAACGCCGTGCAGGCGGGTTCGCTGAACAAGCCCGGCTACCTGCGCTTCGACTTCTCCTGGCCGTCGGCCCTGACGGAGCAGCAGAAGCAGGACATCGAGGCGGTCACCAACGAGGCGGTCGCCTCGAACTTCCCGGTCAACACGTTCGTCACCGACCTGGACAAGGCCAAGAAGATGGGTGCGATGGCGCTCTTCGGGGAGAACTACGGTGACGAGGTGCGCGTCGTGGAGATCGGCGGGCCCTTCTCGATGGAACTCTGCGGTGGTACCCACGTGCAGCATTCGTCGCATGTCGGCACCGTCACGTTGCTCGGCGAGCAGTCCGTCGGCTCCGGCTTCCGGCGGGTCGAGGCCTATGTGGGGCTCGACTCGTACCGGCATCTCGCGAAGGAACGCGCGTTGCTGGCCGGTCTGTCGTCGACGTTGAAGGTGCCCTCCGAGGAGGTGCCCGGTCGCGTCGAGTCGCTGCTCGAACGCCTCAAGGTCGCCGAGAAGGAACTCGAGAAGACCCGCGCCGCGAACGTCGCGGCAGCGGCCGGTGACATCGCCGCGAAGGCTCAGCGCGTCGGTGACGTCCTCGTCGTCGCCGAGCGGGCACCCCGGGGCGCCACCGGCAACACGCTGCGGACCCTGGCCTCCGACGTGCGGGGCCGTCTCGGGGGCGACGCGGCGGTGGTGCTGCTCCTCGGCGACAGCGACGGCAAGGTGCCGTTCGTGGTCGCGACGACCGACGCCGCACGCGCGAAGGGCATCAAGGCGGGTGATCTCGTGTCGAGCTTCGGCCCGGCGATCGGGGGCCGCGGCGGCGGCAAGCCCGACATGGCGCAGGGCCAGGGATCGGATGCATCGGGGATCGACACGGCCCTCGACGGATTCCGCAACCGGCTGCGCGAGTTGGCCGGCTGATCGTGGCGGAACTGCCGCACCCCGATCATCCCGGAACCGACGATCCCGGCCGCGGCCGCCGCATCGGCATCGATGTCGGCAGTGTCCGGATCGGGGTCGCCTCGTGCGACCCCGACGGGATTCTCGCCACGCCCGTCGAAACGGTGCCGCGATCGAAGGATCGGGGACTCGACGCGCCCGACGTCCGGCGCATCGTCGGGATCGTTAGGGAATACGAAGCCGTTGAGGTTATCGTCGGGCTGCCGCAGACACTGCGCGGTGAGCCGGGCAAGGCGGCGAAACTGGCGAGCGAGTTCGCACGTCGCCTACGACGCAGCATGCCCGACGTTCCCGTGCGGCTGGCCGACGAACGATTCACCACGGTCACTGCGGCGCGTGCCCTACGCGAGAGCGGGGTGAGCGCGCGCGGCGCACGGCCGGTCATCGACCAGGCCGCTGCGGTCGCGATCTTGCAAGGTTGGTTGGACGAGCGGAGCGCGGCAGTGAACGAAGCGGATGGGGACGTGGGGGGAAGCCGTTGAGCCGACACGGGCGACACGACGGACATCAGGACGCGACCCGGCAGGGTCCGTTCGGCGGAGAACAGTCCCGCGAGGGGCCGGGGCGCCACGCCGAGGAGGCGGACGAACCCACCACGGTCATGAGGTTCGGCAGCGGCGTGTTCGACGGGCCACCTCCGGACCGGCGTCACCCGGAGGAGTCCCGGGCGATCCGGGACCGTCACGCGTCGCAGGAGGCCACGCAGCAGTGGCACGCACCGCGGGAGTTCGCCGACGATCCCGGCGACGACGTGTACGACGGCGGCTACTCCTACGCGGCCCGCGATCGCGGCACGGAGCGGTACCACGATCCCGACGCGTACGACACCGATACCTTTCCGGCGTACGTACCGGATTCCGACGACACCGGCGACCCACCGCCTCGGGACGTCGAGGAGCGTGCCGCCGACGTGGCGACCGCCACCTCGGCCGGTGGATCCGCAGTCGCGTCGCGCGGACGAACGGGCCGGACGAAGGCGGCCCCGAAGAGCGTTCCTGCTGCGACGAACACCACGCCGAGCGCCGGGGCGAAACGGAAACGGCGCGGGCGCATCGTCGGTGTGCTCGCCGCGGTGGTGATGCTCGCGGTGTTCGCCGGCGGCGGCTACTTCGCGTACCAGCGGTACTTCTACGAACTCCCCGACTTCGACGGCCCGGCAGGCCCCGTCGCGATCGTGGAGGTCCACAGCGGTGACACGGCGGCGCAGATCGCCGGTGAGCTCACCGCCAAGGGTGTGGTCGCGAGTGCCGACGGTTTCTACAACGCGGCCGTCCAGAACCCGGGCATGAATGCGATGCATCCGGGTTTCTACGCGGTACCCACGAACCTGCCGGCCGTCGACGCCGTCGCCGAACTCGTCGATCCCGACAATCGGGTCGGTGCCCTCGTCGTCTCCGAGGGCCGTCAGCTCCACGACATCAGCGACGTGAACACCGGAGCGGTCCGCAAGGGCATCTTCACTCTCATCAGCGAGGCCAGCTGCTACGACGACGCGGGAACGACCCACTGCATCACGTACGACGAGCTCGCGCAGGCTGCGGCCGGTCCCGATCTGGATGCGTTGGGGGTTCCGGACTGGGCGCGGGACGCGGTGTCGACGGTGCCCGACCCGGGACGTCAACTCGAAGGGTTGATCGCGGCCGGGAGCTGGAACTTCGATCCGAGCGCGTCGGCCACCGAGGTCCTGAACACACTCGTGACCGGAAGCTCCGCGCGGTACACCGACACCGGTATCACGGCGGCGGCGCAGAAGGTGGGGCTGACGCCGTACGAGTTGCTCGTGGCCGCATCGCTCGTCGAACGAGAAGCCCTGCCACCGGATTTCACCCGGGTCGCGCGTGTGATCCTCAACCGGTTGGCGATCGGCCAGATGCTGCAGTTCGATTCGACGGTCAACTACGCACTGGACGAGACGGAACTGGCGACCACGGACGAGGACCGCGCCCGTGTCACCCCGTGGAACACGTACGCGAGCCCCGGGCTGCCGGCCACACCGATCTCGTCTCCGAGCATCGGGGCACTCGAGTCCGTCGAGAACCCGGAACCGGGCAGCTGGCTGTACTTCGTCACGATCGACGATCGGGGAACCACCCTGTTCGCCGACACCTACGAAGAACACCTCGTCAACACCGAACTTGCATTGGCGAACGGAATCCTCAACAGTGGCAGATGATCTCACGTCCCGGCCGCGAAAGGCGGCGGTACTCGGCAGCCCCGTCGCGCACTCGAAATCGCCGCTGCTGCACCTCGCGGCGTACCGGGCGCTCGGATTGACCGACTGGACGTACGACCGGATCGAGTGCACCGGCGACGACCTTCCGGGTCTCGTCGCCGGACTCGACGACGACTGGGTCGGACTGTCGGTGACGATGCCCGGCAAATTCGCGGCACTGGAGGTCGCCACCGAACGCACCGCCCGCGCGGTCACCATCGGCTCCGCGAACACCCTCGTGCGGACCGCCGATGGGTGGCGTGCCGACTGCACCGACGTCGACGGAGTCAGCGGTGCACTGGCGACGGTGGGCGTCACCGATCTGACCGGGAAACACGCCGTCGTCGTGGGCAGCGGCGGTACGTCCCGTCCGGCGATCGTCGCGCTCGCCGGCCTCGGCGCCCGCGAACTCACCGTCGTGGCACGGTCGCCGGAGCGGGCCGCGGAAACCTTCGACTGCGCGGAAGCGGTCGGTGCGCGGGCCACCTGGATGTCGTTCGACGATCCGGCTCTGGCCGACCGCTGCGCGGACGCGGGCGCACTGGTGTCGACGGTGCCGGCCCCGGCGGCCGCGCCGCACGCGCGGGCACTGGCCCGGGCACCGTTCGTGCTCGACGCGATCTACGATCCGTGGCCGACACCGCTCGCCTCGGCGGCGCAGACCCGCGGCAGCGTCGTCGTGTCCGGCCTGTACATGCTGCTGCACCAGGCGTTCGGTCAGGTCGAGCAGTTCACCGGACTGTCCGCCCCGCGCGCGGAGATGGCGCAGGCCATCGGGCTGTAGTTCCTCCCACGAGACGGCCGGGGCGGAGCATCACGCCCCGGCCGTCTCGTGCGTATCGGGTTTCTGCCACGGCCAGCGGCCGTCGATCTCGAGCTGGAGCGACCAGCTCAGGAACGTGCGGATCAGCACGATGACGGCCAGCACCCCCACCGACGTGAACGTGGGCGTGACGGCCACGGTCTTGATGATGTCCGCGGCCACGAGGAATTCGAGTCCCAGCAGGATCGACCGGCCCAGATTACGGCGGTACACGATATAGATCGGGGCGCCGACCTCGCGGCGCCGGGTGTCGTACGCGATCGCGGTCGACACGATCGCGCCGACGACGATGACGGTGACACCGACGATGTCTATGGCGGACCCCACGGTGTCCATCATTTCGGCGACGTTCACGCGCACTCCTTCCGTGACCACCCTCCGATTGTGGTCACGGCCGAACCGCTATGTCGTGGAATGCCGAGTAGACGCGTCCGTCACGACGACGACATCGTCGGATACGGCTTGTTCTCGCGCCCACCGGTAGTCGGCCTTGCCTGCAGGACTTCTGGCGATCTCGGGTTGGAAAACGACGGCCTTGGGCAGCTTGTATCGGGCCACCGACCGCGCCGCGTGCTCGACCACGTCGGCGGCGTCGAGTGTCGTACCGGCGGTGGGGACGACAATCGCCACGACCTCGTGCCCCCACCGTTCGTGCGGGCGTCCCGCGACGACGACGTCGACGACATGCGGATGCGACACGATCGCAAGTTCGACCTCTTCCGCGAAAATCTTCTCCCCACCGGAGTTGATGGTGGCCGAATCGCGGCCGAGAAGTTCGATGCTGCCGTCCAGCAGATGCCGAGCCCGATCACCGGGCAGGGAGAACCGATCCGAGTCGATGGTGGGAAACGTTTCGGCGGTCTTCGTGGCCTCGCCCTTGTGACCGAGTGGCGCAAAACGTCGTTGGGCGAGCCAGCCGATACCGTCGTGGCCCGGTTCGAGCACGCGACCGCGATCCTCGGAGAGGACACACGTGTCGGGTCCGCCCCGGAATGTTCCGGTTGCGACAGCGCCCGTCGTCGACGTGTGCTGCATCTGCGCGCCGCTCTCCGACGATCCGACACCGTCGAGCACCACCAGACCCGGTACCGCGGCGATGAGACGTTCCTTTGCGGTCGGACTCAGGACCGCCCCACCGTTTCCGACGAGAACCAGGGAGGACACGTCGGCGTCGGAGTCGTCGATCGCGGCGGCGAGCGGACGGGCCATGGCGTCACCGACCACCGTCACCACCGTCACTTTCTCACGCTCGATGGTGCGCACCACTTCCGGCCCGTCGAGATGGTCGGGCAGCGTGGAGAAGACCACGGTCTGCCCGGTGAGCGCGGCGGTCAGCGCCGCCCATTGCGCGGCGCCGTGCATCAGCGGCGGCAGGATCATCATCCGCAGACCGGGATTGGCGACCGCGTTCGCGACGATCGTCTCGTACGAGGAGACAAGTTCACCGTTGTAGATGTTCCGCCCGCCGCAACCGGCCATGACAATTCCAGTTCCGTCATCACGATGTCGACTCGATCGCCGATGCCTTCGGCTCCGACGGCGAGGTGGGGGAGTGGATCCCGCGCTGGCGCGTGTTGGTCCTTCCCGGCAGAGGACCCGACGACCGAACCGTCTTCACGCTGAGCGATTCGGACCACTGGACGGTCTGCTCCGACGAGGCGTACACCCGTCCCGTGTCTCCTCGGGTCGCGTAGCGGTCGCTGGACTCGACTGCCGTATGCGTCGGTGCGTAGGGCGCCCTTCGCTGTCCGCGCGATTCACGAACCCGCCCCCGTCGAGATATCCGGGCAGGGGGCGATCGACCGGGCGTTGGAGCTGCGGAAACGGTTGCGGGATGCCGTGACCCGCCCGCTCTCCACCGCCGGTCGTACAGATCCCGGATCGCTTGGTCGACGGTATGTGAACGCAGAATCCGGTGACGGTGCCGGATCCGGCGTACGGGTGATTCGCAGTTCCGACCGCGCACATCGGGATGATGTTGACACCGCGGACGACGGGAGTGGCAGTCTCGATCGGATGTCGTACCGGAGGAAGGGGTCCGGGTCATCCGATGTCGGGATCCCGAGGGTCCACTTGGGCGGAACCCTCGGGCGGATCGAGTTCGAGCAGGTTGCCGACGGCTACGGCGGTCCCGCTCCGACGCGCCGACGATCGACTCCCGTGTGGTGGCCGCGGAAGGACTCCCGTGCCCGACGGCAATTCCTTCCCCGAATCACTTCGGGACACATCGCGGAGTTCCCGAAGATCCTCGCGCGACCGAAACCTGGGGGATCGACTACTCGCGCTCGGCGTCGGACCGGTTGTGCAGGCGCAGGAATGGGACGATTCCGGCAGCGGTCGGGCTCCCGTCCCATTCCGGCTGGACTCGAACACGCCGCCGTGCAACGCCCGTTGGGCTCGAGCACATTGGCACGGCCCGCTGTGGGTAACCGTGCGATGCTGAAGTAACAAACCGAAAGTTCGGTTTGATATCGGACTGCGGCCGCGGGGTTGAGTGCGGCCAGACATCCACGCAGGGTCGGTCCGTCGGAATTCAACGGACGCAGCCGAATTCGGGAGGAATGTATGACCACGACAGCAGGGATCTCATACGATCCCGGAGTCGAGACCGAAGTCCGGGAGTGGTTCCGCGACCGGGGAGCAAACGTGACAACCCGCCAGGAGGCCGCGCGGGCGACGCCTACCGACTTCATCGAGTTCGTCCGGGATTCGAAGCTCCTCGCACGCACTCTGCTCCCCTCGGAGCGGCCGGAACTGCTCGGTTGGGCCCCACGTCGTGCTGCTGTCACCCATGACATCTCCAGTGGCATTCCTCAACCGATCGACGGGGTCGGCTACCGGGATTCTGTGGTGCACGGTCATGAAGCCGGTTCCACACAGTCGACGCCACCGAGCGCGGCAGGGCCGGACCGGATCGCCGCCAGGGGAACACTTTCGGCCGTCACCTCGCGTCCCGTCGGGTTCCATCTCCGAACAGTTCCGAAGATTCCGCAGAGAAGATTCCGCAGAAAGGACGGTGCCCCAGTGACCGGCCCCCTGATCCTGCTCGTTTCCGGGTCATTGCGTGAAGGATCGATCAACAGCGCAGCGATCCGCACGGTAGCCGCCCAACTCGCCGCCGACGTAGACGTCACCGTGTACGACGAAATGGGTGTGCTGCCCCACTTCACCCCCGACGTCGAAGCCACGGCCCTGCCGGAAGTCGTTGCGCGTCTGCGCAGGAGCATCGAAGGCAGTGATGCGGTCCTGATCTGTACCCCCGAGTACGCGGGTGCTCTTCCCGGTTCCTTCAAGAATCTGCTGGACTGGACGGTGGGTGGAATGGAGATCGTCGGTAAGCCCACAGCCTGGATCAACGTGTCGGCGAACGCCACCGGAGCAGCGGGCGCACACTCGTCGCTCGAGACCGTCCTGACATACACGGGAGCCGACATCATCGGCGACGCATGCCGTCATATTCCTCTGGCCGCCTCGGATCTCTCGGCCGACGGACTGGTGAGCACACCCGACGCGGTCGACGAGCTCCGATCGGTGGCTCTCACCCTCCTGGAACGGGCGCGACAGAAGCAGGACTGAGGAGAGGTGGGCCCGGCAGCCGAATCGACGTCGGCCGGAGAAGCGGATCGGAATGTGCGGTCGGACACGTCGAGTCGTAACGATGTTGATACTGTAAGCGCATCGGTATGGAGTGGGGGGTGGGCGGTGGATCTCGGACTCGGGAATGCGGCAGCGGTGGTCGTCGGTGGAACACGCGGCATGGGATTAGCCACTGCCCGGTGCCTAGCCGAGGAGGGGGCGCGCGTCGCGGTGATCGGGCGCACCGAAGCGGGTGTCGCTGCTGCCGTCGACGATCTCGCCGGCCGGGGCAGTCCCGATGCGGTGGGTCTGGTCGCGGATGTGCGTGACGGTGCCCGCGTCGCATCGGTGTTCGCGGACCTGGCTGGGCGCGCCCGGTGACGTCCTGCGCACCGACGAATTCGGGTGGGGACGCAAGCACGGCTTCATCCAGTGCGGTCACTGGTCGCAGGTCGAACGCGCGGTCGAGTTCAACGAGATCGTCGGCAACTACCTGACCCGTCACGCCGACGCACGCTGACCCGCGACCACCGGAGGGGGACCGCAAATGCCCCAGGCACTCCTGTGTATGTCCCACAGCCCGCTGCTCGATCACGCCGACCCGCCGGAAGACGTCGTGCAGGCCGTCCAGGACGCGTTCGAACACGCCCGCACCTTCACCCGCGAATTCGACCCCGACATCGTCGTCAACTTCGGGCCGGACCACTTCAACGGGTTCTTCTACGACCTGATGCCGCCGTTCTGTATCGGATACAAGGCACACAGGTCCGGTGACTACGATTCGTACGCAGGCGAACTCGACGTTCCCGAGGCGACCGCGGAGGACCTCGCGCAGTTCGTCATGGATCGTGGGATCGATGTTGCGATCTCCCGCCGGATGGAGGTCGACCACGGTGCGGTGCAGCCCATGGAGATCCTCCACGACGGCAACGTGGCCGCCCGGCCCGTCCTGCCGATCTTCGTGAATTCCGTTGCGCGGCCGTTCGCCCCGATGGAACGGGTGCGCCGATTCGGGGCGGCGGTGGGGGAGTACTTCCGCGACCGCGACGAACGTGTCCTGTTCATCGGCTCGGGTGGACTGTCGCACGACCCGCCGGTCCCGCAGTACCCGACCGCCACCGAAGCGAAGCGTGAATTCCTCACCGCAGGAAGGCATCCCACTGCCGAAGCGCGCGCGGCGCGACAGGCCAACACGATCGCGACGGCACGGCGTTTCGCGGCCGGGGAAGCCGACATCATGGACCTGAACCCGGAGTGGGACCGCGAGTTCCTCGCGGTGTGCGCGTCGGGTCGCGTGACCGATTTCGACCGGTACACCGCGGACGGCATGGATGCGGTCGCAGGCCACTCCTCCCACGAGGTACGCACCTGGGTTGCGGCCTACTCGGCTCTGCGTGCCTGCGGGGACTACCGCGTGACCTACGAGTTCTACCGCCCGATCAAGGAGTACATCGCCGGGTTCGCCGTCACCACCGCACACCTGCGCTGATTGCACGGCGCACCTGCGCCGATCTTCGCGACTGTCTCGGTTCCGGCAGCGCACACCGGGTTCCGTTCGCACGGAACCCGATGCTTCCCTGGGTATTCGACGCCCTTCACAGGGACACGGGGACCCATCTCACTCGTCCTCAGGAGAAGAACAATGCACGACAGCACCACACACGCTCCGACGCACGCCCCGCCCACCGAAACCCGACCCGAAGGCTCACGGCGCGCGCTCGTGTCGAGCTTCCTCGGATCCACCGTCGAGTACTACGACTTCCTCCTCTACGGTTCCGCCGCCGGACTGGTCTTCCCGACCCTCTTCTTCCCCGAAACGATGGATCGGGGACTCGGCGCGACCCTGTCGTTCGTCATCCTGCTCACCGGCTACATCGCCCGGCCCATCGGTGGTGTGCTGTTCGGGCACTTCGGTGACCGGTTCGGCCGCAAGAACGTCCTGTTCATCACCTTGATGATGATGGGTCTGGTGTCGGTGTGCATCGGCTTCATGCCGACCTACGCGACGATCGGTATCGCCGCACCGCTGATCCTGGTGGTGCTGCGCGTGATCCAGGGCATTGCGGTCGGTGGGGAATGGGCGGGTGCCACGCTCATGGCAGCCGAACACGCCCACGACCGGAACCGTGGGCTCGCAGCGTCGGTCGCGGTCGCGGGCGGGCCGAGCGGCGCGGTCCTGGCGACCCTCGTCCTCGGACTGTTCGCGGGTCTTCCCGACGATGCCTTCCTCAGCTGGGGTTGGCGAATCCCGTTCCTGCTGTCGGCGTCGCTGGTGATCATCGGTCTCTACATGCGCTACCGGGTGACCGAGTCCCCGGACTTCGTGGCCGCACGTGCGGCTGGGGAACTGCACACCGGTGTGCCGTTGATGCGGGTGCTCCGCAAGTACCCGCGCTCGACGGTCATCGGGATCCTCGCGGGTGCGGCGCCGCTGTTCATCCAGGCGTTGCTGGCGGTGTGGGTCGTTCCGTTCGTCGCCGAGCAGGGTGTGGTGTCGCGGCAGGACGCGCTCTACATGCTGACCTTCTCGAGTTTCCTGCACATCTTCGCGATCCCGTTCTTCGCGTGGCTGTCGGACCGGTTCGGGCGCCGACCGGTGATGCTCGCCGGTGCGGTCGTGTCCGTCGTGCTCGTGTTCCCCATGTTCGCGTTGCTCCAATCGGACAACTTCTGGGCGGTGGCACTGGGCTTCGTGGTGGGCAACGTGGTGATCCAGGCGTCGATGTACGGGCCGATCGGTGCGTTCCTGGCCGAGAAGTTCGAGACCGGTGACCGCTACACCGGACTGTCGCTGACCTATCAGGGTGCATCGCTGGTCGGTGCGGGTGCTGCCCCGCTCATGGCCAACTGGCTCGTCGGTCTGGGTGCCGGCGGTACCGGCAACATCGCGTGGTACTTCATCGGGATGGTTGCGGTGGCTGCGCTGGCGATCTACCTGTCGCCGGAGACACGGACGCTCAGCCGCGTGTCCTGAGGGCCGAGCCCTCACGGTCGTCGAGGTTGTCCACAACCGCCCGGTTCGTCCACAGAAAACCCGATCCCCGATCCCGGGTGTCGAAACCGGGTGGATTCCCCGGCACACTGCGCACATGATCCTCGTGATGTGCGCAGCGGCAGCCGGTTTCCTCGCAGGAACCGGTGCCCGCACCGTCGGTGCCCGGTTCGCGGGCCGGCCCCCGATCCGGGGTACCTGTGAGGTGGCGTGTGCCGTCGGCGCGGCAGGTGCGGCGCTGACCGCATCACCGGCGACGGCCCTCGCGCTGTTCGCCCTGACCTGGTGGTGCGTGTGCCTGAGCGCCGTCGACCTGCTCGCCCGTCGCCTCCCCGATGCCCTGACGGTGCCCGGCGCACTCGTCGTCGCGGGTGTCGCGGCGACTGCGGGACAGGGCCGGGCCGCGCTTGCCGGTGCGGCACTGCTCGCGGTGCCGATGCTGCTGGCGCATCTTCTCTCTCCACGATCGCTGGGGGCCGGCGACGTGAAACTGGCGTTCGGTGTGGGCGCGGTCGCAGGCATCACGGGACCGGTCGCGTGGATGCTCGTCGCGCTCGTCCCGCCACTGCTCACCGCTGCGGTGGGGCTGGTGGTTCGGGTGAGGCGATGGGGGAGTCCGGAAGCCCGGCCCGTACTGATTCCCCACGGCCCGTCCATGTGCGCGGTCACCGCACTCGCGGTGCTCGTCGCCGCCTGACCGGACCACTGTCACAGCGGCCCTGCCGGGCATGGAAGGATATGCGTTGTGCTGCGCTGGATAACTGCTGGAGAATCCCATGGTCCCGCCCTCGTCGCGATGCTCGAGGGGATGATCGCCGGTGTCGAGGTGACATCGAACGACATTTCGGAGCAGCTCGCGCGCCGTCGACTCGGCTACGGGCGCGGTGCCCGCATGAAGTTCGAGGCCGACAAGGTCACGATCATCGGTGGCGTCCGCCACGGCCTGACACTCGGCGGCCCCGTCGCCGTCGAGATCGGCAACACCGAATGGCCCAAGTGGGAAACCATCATGTCCGCCGACCCGGTCGACGCGGACGAACTCGCCGGTCAGGCGCGTAACGCCCCGCTGACCCGCCCCCGCCCCGGACACGCCGACTTCGCGGGCATGCTCAAGTACGGATTCGACGACGCCCGGCCCGTGCTCGAACGTGCCAGCGCCCGCGAAACCGCGGCACGAGTCGCCGCGGGCACCGTCGCCCGCAACTTCCTGCGCCAACTGTTCGGCGCCGAGGTCGTCTCCCACGTCATTTCCATCGGTGCCTCCGACCCCTACACCGGTGTCGAACCGACCGCCGACGACCTCGCAGCCATCGATGCGAGCCCGGTCCGTGCCTTCGGCAAGGCCGCCGAAGAGTCGATGATCGCCGAGATCGAAGCGGCCAAGCGTGACGGTGACACCCTCGGTGGTGTCGTCGAAGTCGTCGTCCACGGTCTGCCCATCGGTCTGGGCTCGTTCATCAGCGGCACCGACCGCCTCGACGCGCGCCTCGCGGCGGCACTGATGGGCATCCAGGCGATCAAGGGTGTCGAGGTCGGCGACGGATTCGAAACCGCGCGCCGGCGAGGCAGTGCCGCACACGACGAGATGAAGCCCGGACCCGACGGTGTGCTGCGGTCGACGAACCGCGCCGGCGGCGTCGAAGGCGGCATGACCAACGGTGAGGCACTGCGTGTGCGCGCCGCGATGAAGCCGATCTCCACGGTGCCGCGTGCCCTGTCCACCGTCGACATGAGCACCGGTGACGAAGCGGTCGCGATCCATCAGCGTTCCGACGTGTGCGCCGTGCCCGCGGCCGGTGTCGTCGCGGAAGCCATGGTTGCGCTCGTCGTGGCCCAGGCGGCACTCGAGAAGTTCGGTGGCGATTCGCTCGCCGAGACCGTCGGGAACGCAGACCGCTACCTGTCGGGCATCGCGGCGCGTCCGCCGCGGTGACCTCCATGGCACCGCGTGCAGTCCTGATCGGCCCGCCGGGGGCGGGCAAGTCGACCATCGGCAAGCGGGTCGCGCAGGCACTGGACGTCCCGCTGCTCGACACCGACGTCGAGATCGAGCGGACCACGGGGCGCACCATCCCGGAGATCTTCACGCGAGACGGCGAACCCGAGTTCCGGCGGATCGAGGAGC
>Ga0209612_1000467_pt1 | contig 42541 bp, 38 predicted proteins | sample BioC12SIPDNA_FD_185746 | JGI IMG/M metagenome (GOLD analysis project Ga0209612, IMG submission 185746) | Anaerobic biogas reactor microbial communites from Washington, USA - Biogas_R1_B C12 SIP DNA (SPAdes) (version 2) | ecosystem: Engineered > Bioreactor > Anaerobic > Unclassified | place...
GGCTTTAAGAGCTTCAAAACGCTGGAATTGGCCTTGTATCACAATCTTGGTGCATTACCGGAACCGGTTGAAACCCACAAATTTTTTTGAAGAGGCAATAAATCAAGACCGCACGTTCTGTCTGTTGTTTTTCAGCCCTTGTACGTATTCATCCGATGGGGTATAATGGCCGTTATGGCCAAACAGCCCGAACATTCATTGTTTTCGCAGTCGGAGCGCAAGACGCTGGCGGGCTTTGCGCCGCTGGCGGTGCGGATGCGCCCCGAACGGCTGGAGCAGTTTGTCGGGCAGGAGCATTTTGCCGGGGAGGGCAAACTGTTGCGGCGGATGCTGGAGGCGGGGCACTTGACCAGCCTGATCTTTTACGGCCCGCCCGGCGTGGGCAAGACGACCCTGGCCCGGATCGTCGCCAATCAGATTCAGGCGGATTTTCACTATCTCAGCGCCCCGGCCGCCTCGGTCAAGGACGTCCGTGAGATCGCCGCCGCCGCCAAAGACCGCCTGATTACCGGCAAGAAACGCACCCTTCTGTTTATTGATGAAATTCATCGCTTTAACCGGGCACAGCAGGATGTACTGCTGGATGACGTGGAAAACGGCATTTTGACCCTGATCGGGGCGACGACGGAAAATCCGTATTTCTCGGTCAATTCCCCCTTAATCAGCCGCAGCACGGTGTTCGCCTTTGAGCCGCTGGGCCGGGAGGCGGTTTTGGAACTGCTCAAACGGGCCCTCACGGACAGCGAGCGGGGGCTTGGCAAGATGCCGATTGAGGCCGAGCCGGAGGCGCTGGACTATCTGGCGGTGATTTGCGACGGCGACGCCCGCCGTGCCCTGACCGCGTTGGAAGTCGCGGTGTTATCGCAGGCTAAGGCCGATAAGTCCGAGAAAATCCGGTTGACCCTCGATATCGCTAAAGAATCCGTCCAGAAAAAGTCGATTCAATATGATGGAACCGGTGATACGCACTATGATCTGGCCAGTGCCCTGCAAAAATCGATGCGAGGCTCTGACCCGGACGCGACGGTGTATTGGCTGGCACGAATGATCGTCGGGGGCGAGGATTTGCGGTTTATTGCCCGCCGGATCGTGGTGTGTGCGGCCGAGGACGTGGGCAATGCCGACCCGACGGCTACGATATTGGCGGCGTCGGCGATGCAGATTGCCGAATTTGTCGGGTTTCCAGAGGCCCAATTGGCCTTGGCTCAGGCGGCGATTTATATCGCCTGCGCCCCGAAATCCAACGCCTGCGCCAATGCGATCTGGCAGGCGCGTTCGGATGTGCAGTCCGGCCGGACGATTCCGGTACCGCCGCATTTGCGGGACGCCCATTATGCCGGGGCCAAAAAATTGGGTTATGGGCAGGGGTATCAATACCCGCATAAGAGTCCAGTCGGTTATGTCGAGCAGGACTATCTCGGCCAAAAACTTGAAAAACCGTACTATGTGCCGAAAAATATCGGACGTGAAAAAAATATCGCCGATTATTTACAAAAGCTGAAAAATTATGTACAACAGATGGGCCAACCCCCTCTTTGAGTCTGTAGAGATAAGGAAACAAGATGGATAAAGACCAGATGCGTCGTGAACTTAAAGCACGGCTGGCTCAGATGCGTCCGGAAGAGCAAATCGAGAAAAGCCGTCGGATATGCGATTTATTGATCGCCGCCGAGCCGTTTCAGTCGGCCTCTGTCGTGATGCTTTTTTTGTCGCTGCCGCACGAGGTGGATACCACGCCGCTTATTTTGTGGTCTTGGCAGCACGACAAATCGGTCGTCGTACCCAAGGTCTCCTGGGAGCAGCGGCATATTATTCCAGTGGAGATCACCTCGCTGGAGACCGGCATTACGCAGGATCGTATGGGGCTTCGCAACCCGGTATCGGGGTTGCCGGTCCCGTTTGAAGATATTGACTTGGTGGTGACGCCGGGGCTTGGTTTTGATCGGCAGGGCAATCGTCTGGGGCGCGGCGGGGCGTACTATGACCGCTTTTTCTCGACGCACAATATTCGTGCAGCCAAGTGGGCGGTGTGCTTTTCCGAACAGCTTCGCCCCGAAATCCCGCACAATGGACATGATGTGCCGATGGATGCGATTGTAACCGAGCAGGAAATGATTCCATGTTTGAAAGCCTAAGCACTATATTCTAAATCCTAAACAAATTCAAAAATAAAATACTTAATGTAAAAACAAGAAAACAGTTGATTGCAGTGTGGAGATAGTATTTTGGCAAAAAGCTACAGACCTTATACAACGGATCGTCGACTGAAAAACCGTCGGCTTAAGATGGTGATGCTGGCGCTGATCGTTGTGATCGTCGGGTTGGTTGTTCTTATCAAGAGTCGGAAAGACGAGGCGTCGCCGCCGCCGACAGTTGAGCTTAATAATGTGCGGCCGCCGTCGCGTACGCCCACCGAGCCTGCCCGGGAACGAACGTCGCCACCCCAGCCGGTTGCGCCCGCTGCCGAACTCGAACCCGTTCAGGAGCCTGCGCCGTTGCCGACGCCGCCGGTACAGGAAATTGAGGCCGTTGAGGCGGTCGAACCTGTAGTGCCCGAGCCGGCTCCGGCTCCGACTCCGGCGGAAGCCATTGAACAACCCGCCGACAAAACCAGCACCGAGGCGCAGGAGTTGATTGAAAATGCGCTGAAGCTGCGCGACGCCGGCAATCTGATCGCCGCACGCGATTTGCTCAATGATGCGCTCAATATGAAGCTTAGCGAGCAGGTGCGTACCGGGGTTATGATGCAGTTGGCCAAGCTGGCGGAAACCTGGCTCTTCGGCCGGGAAGTCCTGCAGGGCGACACGCTGACGGGATACTATCTTGTCCAGCCCGGCGATTTGCTCTCGACGATCGGCCGACGGCACACCGTTCCGTATGAAACCCTGATGCAGATCAACGACATTGCCCGACCTGAACTGCTGCGTGCCGGGGCGCGTATCAAGGTGATTCATGGGCCGTTTAACGCGGTGGTTAACCGGACGACCTTTACATTGGATTTGTATCTGCAAAATCTCTATGTCAAGAGCTATAAAGTCGGTTTGGGCAGGCCGGAGCATACAACCCCAACCGGACGCTGGGTGGTTGCGCCGGGCGGCAAGTTGATTTCCCCGACGTGGACTGATCCGGACACGGGCAGGACTTATCGATCCAGCGATTCGGATTATCCGCTTGGCTCGCGCTGGATTGCTTTGGAAGGCATCGAAGGCGACGCCAAAGGCCGCACGGGATTTGCTCTACACGGCACGAAAGATCCGGAGACCATCGGCATGCAGTCCAGCCGCGGATGTATCCGTCTGCATAACGGCGATGTGATCGAAGTCTATAATCTGATGGAGCCGGGGCATTCGGCCATAGTCGTAACGGATTAAAACGGTGTCCGGCCAGAGCACATTCAGACCCTTTGTCAGACGCCGCGGGGCGTCGGTGCGGTTGTGGGCTGTGGGCGCTTCCGTAGCGCTGCATCTGCTGGCGCTGGGGGTACTTGGAGTGTTTCATTTCGCCCGTTCTGCGGATGCGGAGGTCTCCACTCCGGCTGACATCTCTATTCATACTATCAAGCGTGTTGTTGAGCAGTCCGAGCCAAAACCCAAGCCCAAGATTGAGCCGGTCGCAACGCCTGTGGTTCAACCGCCGCGTCCTGAACCGACGCCGCCGCAGCCGAAGGCTGAGATACCGGCGCCCAAGGCGGCTGAACCCGCCCCGCGTCCCGTCGAGACGACCCTCTTTTTCGGGGCCGAAACCGCGGCCGGCCGAGTGTGCTATGTCGTGGACGGCTCCGGCTCGATGTTCGGCCTGATGTATCTGGTGCGGCAGCAGTTACGCGAATCGATTCTGAAATTATCGCCCGAACAATCCTTCAATGTCGTCTTTGTGATGCAGGATGGGCAGCTTTTGCAGGCGTTTGAGGGGCGTCTTGCCGCGGCCACGCCCGCCGCCAAGGCCGACGCCCTGAATCTGCTTGCACAAATCCGCCCCGAAGGGCAGACCAGCGCCGAACAGGGGCTGGCGGCGGCAATGCGTTTGCGGGATGCCTCCCGACGCGGGCCGGAGGTAATTTTTTTCCTGACCGACGGGTTTGACTTGATGGGGGGCGCCGGCGAGGATTTTGTCCGCCGCATCACGCAATTGCGAAATGCCCTTGCCCCCAGCGTTGTGCTGCATACCGTTGGCGTGTATCCGGACCGACACGATAGCGCGATTCTTTCCCGGCTGGCCGAGACCACCGGCGGGCGATACACCGAAGTCAACGAATAGAAAAGTGTTTAGAAACCTGACGGGTCACAGCCGTCGGAAAGTTGTACAGAGGGGTGTTTTTTTGTCTCAAACCGCGTTTTCAGTATCATAATTGTGTATTTTCCACGGAGAGATGTTCTTTGTGTCCGCTTGGCACGAATGTTGCTCACTTTTTTGGCGTGAGATAGTGTTTTTGCCGACGAGGTGCGTTATGGTACAGGATTCGAACATACTGGGACTGCTTGAAGCGGGGATACGGGCCGAGGGGCTGCGCCAGCAGGCCATCGCCAATAATATCGCCAATATGCACACTCAGGGCTACCGGCGGTCGGATGTGAATTTTGAAGAGGCGCTGAACAAGGCGATGGGTGGGCAGGCGACGCTTGAGCCGGAGTCACTGGAGTTTGAGTTGCATCAGACCTTGAATACGCCTGTCAATGAAAACGGCAGCGATGTCAATCTCGACAACGAGGTCGGCGAGATGGTCAAAAATTCGATTCGGCATCGGGCGTATATCCTGCTGATGAAAAAGCGGTATCAGCAGATGCATGAGGCGATGCGAACAGGGTAAAATCAAAGAATAAAAATTAAAAATATGGACAGCCCTTCGGGCTGGTAATTAAAACACAGTAAGGGAGTACGAAAATGCGGGTAGAGTCGGGAATGTTCGGGACGATTGATATTGCCGTGTCGGGGCTTCGGGCGACGAATCGGCAAATCGAGGTCACCGGTTCGAACATCGCGAACATCCAAACCACAGACGCCGGCAATGGCCAGCCGTATCGTCGGCTGATCGCCGAATTCAAGGCCGCCAAAGACGGCATGGGCGTTGAAGTGGCCAAGATCGCCGGCGATACAAGCGATTTTAATCGCGTACTGAACCCCGGCCACCCGGCCGCAGACGCCGAGGGGTATGTGTCGATGCCGAATGTCGATTGGCCAACAGAAATGGTGACGCTCAATCTCGCCAGTCGCGCCTATCAGGCCAATGCGGCGATTCTGAAGCGTTATCAGAAAATGGTTGAAACAAGTTTGGAACTTTTGAGATAAGGATAGCGTAATGACGGTTCAGTTCAATCCTTCCATCAGCGGGCTTCAGGGCGCAGGAGGCGTCGGAAACTCGTTCCGTCCCAACGAAGCCACTCAGCCAACGGGCGATTTTTCTCAGGCGATTCAAAAATCACTGGCCTCGGTCAATCAGGAGCAGCAGGAGGCCAACGCCTCCATCGCGGATCTGCTCGCCGGCAAAGAGCAGGACGTTAATTCGGTCGTTGCGTCGATGGCCAAGGCGGATATGAGCTTCAAGATGCTGGTGGGCGTGCGTAACAAACTGGTTGAGGCGTATAAAGAAACGATGCGGATGCAACTGTGATAAAAAATAAAATATCAAAAAGGCGGAGGCGGCTTCGCCGCAAAATTCAACAGGCGAAAGTTTGAACACTGGCGGGCATTGCCCACTCTATGTGTATAATGGGATTTTTTCATAATATCAATGCGGTGTGGCAGAAGATCGGGCTTGTGCAGCGGGCGCTGCTGGCGGCGATTGTTCTGGCGTGCGTGATTACGGGGGTGCTGCTGACGCAGTGGGCGACGCGGCCGGAGATGCAGCTGCTGTTCGGAAATCTGGAGATCGACCAAAGCTCCCAGATCGCCGAAAAGCTCGGCGAGATGAATGTGCCGTATGAGCTACGGAACGGCGGACGCAGTTTGTTCGTTCCGGCAGGGCAGATTTATACGCTGCGCGCCTCGCTGGCGCGGGATGGTCTGCTGCCCAAAAGCGGCGAACCGGGGTATGAGATATTTGACAACGAAAAAATCGGCGTCAGCCCCTTGGTGCAGAAGATGAATTACAATCGCGCCTTGCAGGGCGAACTGGCCCGAACGATACAGGTCTTTGAAGGCATTGAGCTTGCCCGCGTGCATATCGTGCGGCCCGAACAGACGATGTTCACCACCGCCGGCGAAAAGGCCAGCGCGTCGGTGATGGTGCGGGTGCGTCCGGGGTGGAAGCTGCCGCAGGCGACCATCGCGGCGATTCAAAATCTGGTGGCTGGGGCCATCGAAGGGCTTGGTCCTGAACAGGTTACGATTGCCGACAGTCAGGGTACGATGCTGAGCAATCGGAAAACGCAGGACAGTCTCGTCGACGGGGCCAATACTTATAAGGATTACAAGGCGGCGATCGAAGAGGAGATGGCCGGGCGGCTGCTGCGGGCGATGGAAACAGTGCTCGGCTCCGGCCGGGCGACGGTAATCGTCAACGCGATGCTGGATATGACTCACGAAACGGTGGTGATGACCACTTATGAAAAAGGTATCCCCATCGAAGAAGTGATTGATGAGACCTCGACGGTGCAGGAAAGCGTCGCCAATGAAGAGGGCCTTACGACCGCACCGGGCAGCACGGAAAAGACAGGCAGCGTCGTCAGTAAGTTCAAACTGCCGGAGACGCGTACCACACGCACGAGCGTACCGGGGCGAGTGATGGGATGGTCGGTCTCGGTCGTGGCGGATTTAAGCGCACCGCAACGCGCCGTATCGGAAGATGGCGAAGGCGGCCAGACGGCGGACTTGGTCATGACCGAAGAGGACGTCAAGCGGATCATCCGCACGGCCATCGGCCCGGAACTGCTGAAAGACGAACATTTGACGGTCAAGCATGTGCCGTTTATTCGTCCCGCTGCGATCGCGGCAGAGGCGGGACTCAGCTATGAGACGCTTGAACGCTACATCGAAATTGTGCGTCAATCGTCGCTGGGGGTGATGGCGATTTGCGTCCTGCTGGCATTGAAGATCGTTACCCGCGCCGGGCGTAAGGCGTCAGAGGACAAGGCCTCTGCGGCCGGCGGACTCGCACTGGGTGCGGGGACGGCGGGATTGCTGCCCGAAGCGACGGGGGCTGAAGCGCTGGCGCTGATTCGACGGCAGATTTCGTCTCAACTGCACGAGAATCCGGAGCAGGTGCGGCAGTTGTTTGCCGCGTGGCTGTCGGAGGAGCGATAAATGGCGCTCAAAGGCTTGCAAAAGGCGACGCTGTTGCTGACGATGCTGGATGCGGCGACGGCGATGGAACTGCTGAAGGGCCAGCCGCATGATGTGATTCAGAAGATTGCCCTTGAGCTGTCGCATCTGGACGCACGCAAAGAAAAAGACCAGGACCAGGCGATCCATGTCGCTCGCGAGTTCTGCAACAATTTACTGCAACACCACGGCGGTGCGCTGCATGTCAAAAGTTTTGTCAATAATCTCCTGCAAAGCACGATGGGTACCAAAGAAAAGGCTGCCGAGCTGCAATCGCGTCTTACGCAGGTGATGTATGAGAAAGACCCGTTTTTGGCGCTGTCGTCGGCGTCGGCGGTGCATCTGGCCGCGGCGCTGGAAGACGAGCCGCCGCAGGCGATTGCGGTGGTGCTTAACGCACTGCCGTCCAAGCTGAGCACCGACGTGTTGACGCGGCTGGCGGAGGAAAAATGCCGACAGACCGTCTGGCGGATGACCCAGCCGGGCGATGTCTCGCCCAAGACGATGCGCCGAATCGGCGAGATCGTTTGTAAACGGCTCCTGGCGATGACCTCGGAAGAGGGTACGCCGATTCGAGATACAGCCTCCAAAGAAACCCTGCGCCGCCTTGCGATTGTGCTCAGCGGACTGGAAAAGGACAAGCGCGACATCTTGTTGAGTGAAATTCAGGGGCGCGACAGCGATACGGCCACACAGGTACGCTCCTTGATGGTCACATGGGACGATATCGTGAAGATTGAAGACAAATCGCTCCAGCAGACGCTGCGAAATTTGGAGCCGAAGGTGTTGGCCAAGGCGCTCCACGGCGCCGATTCCGCCGTCCGCGACAAGGTCTTGTCGAATATTTCCGAACGCATGAAAGAAATGATCGAGGAAGAGGCGTCTCTGATGGGCGAGCCGCGAAAGAAAGATGTGATTGCCGCACGGGAAGAGGTGGCCAATCCGCTCCGCGAGGCCAACGAGGCGGGCGACCTGCTGTTTATTGAACACGATGAGGACGAATAGCCGATGACGCCGGGTGTACGATTAACCATGACGATGCCGATTCGCTCCATTCAACTGCTGGAGGATGAGCCGAAAGTATCCCGTTCCGTTTTGGACAAGTCCGTGGCGGAACTGGAACGGACGCGGCGCCAGTTGACGCAGGCGTCTGCGGCGCTGAGTAAGGCGGCGACGGAACTGGAGACGTATCGAACCATGCTGTTTTCCTCAAATCGTGAGCATATTGTTCGGCTCAGTGTGGAAATTGCGGCCAGAATTGTGGCCAAAGAGGTCGCCGAGGGAAACTACGCGATTGAGCAGATCGTGCTTGATGCACTGGAGTCGGCGCCGCTGGGGCGCCCGATGACGATCCGGCTCAATCCCGACGATGTCAAGGCGTTTGAAACGGCGGCGGCGGATCAGCATCTGACCTTGCCGCCGAATACGGACATCACGGCCGACCCGACGGTAAAGCCCGCCGAGTGTGTCATCGACACCGAGCAAGGGATGGTCGAGTCGCTGATTGATGATCATCTGCGGCAAATCGGCGAGGCGCTGTTGGGAATGGAGCAGCCGTTATGAGTGAGAAACAATCGTCGATGCTGGTGGATTTTGCACCGTTTCATACGGCGCTTAAGCAGGTCTCGCGGGCACGGCACAAAGGCGCGGTCACGCGCGTCAGCGGCCTGACAGTCGAGAGCAGCGGGCCGAATGTGGGGGTAGGTCAGCTATGCCGGATTTGTCTGCGAAGCGGCCAGGAGGTGGACGCCGAAGTGGTCGGATTTCGCCAAAGTGGGTTGATTTTACTCCCGCTGGACGCGGTTGACGGCATCCGACCGGGCGATGCGGTGACGACGCTGAACCGGCCGCGGACACTGCCGCTGGATAACACAATCGTCGGGCGGGTTCTGGACGGACTGGGCAATCCGATTGACGGCCGCGGCCCGCTGACCGGAAAGGCCGTGCCGATTCACAATACAAGCCCCTCGGCGATGAGCCGTGAAATGATTTGCGAACCGTTGCCTTTGGGAATTCGGGCGATAGATGGGGTTCTGACCATCGGCAAAGGGCAGCGTGTTGGGGTCTTTTCGGGCAGCGGCGTCGGCAAGAGCGTCCTGCTGGGCGAGATCGCCAACGGCAGCGCCGCCGATGTGAATGTCGTTGCGCTGGTTGGGGAACGCGGGCGCGAGGTGCGGGAGTTTCTGGAAAAAGACCTCGGCCCCGAAGGCTTGGCGCGCAGTGTCGTGGTGGTGGCCGCTTCGGATGCGGCGGCGATCCAGCGGGTCAAAGCCGGGTTTGTGGCCGCGACGATTGCCGAGTATTTTCGCGATCAGGGCAAGGATGTCTTGTTTATGATGGACTCGCTGACGCGGCTGGCCCAGGCGCAGCGTGAGGTTGGGCTTGCAGCCGGTGAGCCGCCGGCGACCAAAGGCTATTGTCCGAGCGTCTTTGCGCTGCTGCCCAAATTGATCGAGCGGCTGGGCTGCAATGAACACGGCAGTATTACCGGGATACTGACCGTGCTGGCCGAAGGCGACGACCTGAACGATCCGGTCGCCGACAGCGCGCGGTCGCTGCTGGACGGGCACATTGTACTTTCGCGAAAACTCGCCGACCGGGGGCACTATCCGGCCATCGATATCTTACAGAGCGTCAGTCGGCTGATGACGACGGTGGCGACGCCTGACCATCGCAAGGCGGCGCTGGCCCTGCGTGAGATTTACGCCACCTATACGGATGCTGAAGACCTGATTTCCATCGGGGCCTTCGTGCCGGGCAGCAATAAGCGGATCGACGGGGCGATTTCCCTGATCGAGCGGATTCGGCGATTTCTGATCCAGTCGTCGCGCGAGCGCACACGGCTGGAGGAAACCGTCGAGCAGCTCCACTCCATTGTGTGTGCGTGGGAAGAGATGCTGGGTGTGCCGGCCATGGCGATGGTGAAATCGTCCGACAAGCCCCGTTAACGAGTGAAACGAAGATAAACAACAATGAAAACGTTCAGATGGCGATTGCAGCGGCTGCTGGATGTCCGCCAAAAACAGGAAGATGCGCTGCGAACCGAACTGGTTGGATTGACCGAACAGGCTGCGGCGCTGCGGGGGCGCATCCTGATGGAAAAGGCGATGCTGCGGAGCCGACTGGCCGACCTGCGGCACATCGCGACGGATCAGCGGGTGCGCAGCCAACAGGAGTTTATGACGTGCGTGTCGGTAGTGGATGCGCGTATTGCCGCGCTTCAGCACAGTTTGGATACGCTGGAGCACAAACGAAAGGAAAAAACAGAGGCGATGCTGACGGTGAGAAGGTTACGGATGGCGCTGGAGCGGCTCAGGACGCAGGCGCTGAACGAGTATGTGTATGCGATGCACTGTCAGGAGCAAAAAAATCAGGATGAGACGACCGGCACCGCCTTTGCCCGGACGATGTTGGAAGTCAACTAAAACCGTTTGTTAAACGGAGGCCTTAACGCGTATGAAAAAGTATCAGATTATGATCGTAGCGGCAGCGGGGCTGCTGAGTTTTGGCGCCAGTTTCGGCGTCAATTGGTTCAAGCAGCAAAAGTCCGCCGCGGCGGCTGTTTTGCCGCCGGAGCAGACCGTCTCGGACGGACGCCCGAAGACGACGCAGTCGGAAACCGTGATGTCCTCGTCATTTTCCGGGCCGCGGGACGCAGACCCCGGGCAGGAGCAATCCGGCCTGACCGAGCGGCAGCTTCAGAATTTGATTTATGACGTTCGCCAGAAAATGCATGATTATGCCGAGCGCGAAAGAGAGCTTGATCAGGAAGCCGAACGCATCGACATTGCCCGCATCAGTCTTCAGGACGACATCGAAGAACTTAACAGCCTGCGCGAGAAGCTGGATCTGACGCTGGCGGCAATGAAAGAAAAGGAAGAATCGATACAAAAAAGCCTCATTGAAATCAAGGCGGTTGAGAAGACGAATTTCCAGCGGCTGGCGGCCACTTATGAAAAAATGGATGCGGCCCAGGCGGCCAAGATTATGGTAAGTATGGCGGCCAACAACCAACTGCAGGACGTCGTCAAAATACTGTATTATATGAACGACAGAAACGCGGGCAAAATACTCGGAGAAATCGGATCGACGCGAGCTGAAGTTGCCGGCGTGTTAAGTCTCCAGTTGAAGCTGGTCAAGGAAGAAAGCGACTGACATTATGGACATTGCAACAATCATCGGATTAGTCCTCGGGTTTGCGGTCATATTCGTCTCCATTTTAATGGGCGGCGGCGCAATGATTTTTGTACATGTGCCGTCCTTTGTGCTCGTTGTCGGAGGGATGCTCTGTTCGGTACTGATCCACTTTTCGATGAAACAGTTCCTCAGTATCTTCAGTGTCATGAAAAAGACATTTACGGCCAAAGTGAAAAGCCCGAACGATATTATTCGGCAGATGGTCAATTATGCGGCCATCAGCCGCCGTGACGGGGCACTGGCTCTCGAAGAACAGATGCGCAAGACGGATAACGGCTTTATCGCCAAAGGGCTTCAAATGCTCGTGGACGGGCAGGAAGAAGACGTCATTCGCGCCATGATGGAACTGGAGATCCAGTACCTCCAGGAACGGCATGCCACGGGCAAAAAAATACTGGAGTTTATGGGAGCCTCGGCGCCGGCATTCGGGATGATAGGCACGCTGGTCGGCCTGGTTCAAATGCTTCAGAACCTCAGCGATCCCAGCGGACTCGGGGCGGGAATGGCGGTTGCCCTCATCACGACCTTTTACGGGGCGTTGCTGGCCAATCTGGTGTTTATTCCGCTGGCCGGAAAACTGGGGCTGTATTCAAAAGCCGAGGCGCTGGCGATGGAAATGACCGTCGAGGGCATCTGCACCATCAGCCGGGGCGAAAATCCGACAGTCGTTCGCGAAAAGATGCAGGCATTCATTTCACCGGCACATCGCGAAGAAGTGAAGGCCACTATCTGATGAGCAGGTCCTCCAGACCCGAAGAGGAAGAAGCGGCCGGCTGTCCGGAATGGATGGTGACATTCTCCGACTGCATGACGCTGCTGTTGACGTTTTTTGTCCTGCTGCTGAGTTTTGCGACGTTTGAAAAAGAGACGCTCCCTCAAATCGGAAATTCATTTGCTCAGACCGTGCCTTGCTTTGGTCTTACGCAGGGTGAACTGAAAGATTCGATCCAGCAGAAAATGAGCAGCGATAAAGAGGTCAAGCAGACCGAGGGCAGCGAAACTCCGACCAATGCGAAAAATCAGACCGGGAATTTTATGCGGGAAAAACGGGCTTTGGATTTTCGCAATCTGAAGGTATTTTCAGTGTCCTCGGAGTCGTTTTTTTTTGGTCGCGGAGCGGCCCTCTCAAATCAAGGCAAAGACGTTTTGGATGCACTGGCGGTCTTTTTGGAAAACCAGACGGATCGTGTGGTCATCAGCGAAAACGGGCCTGACGGAAACACTGAGCTTGGGCTTAGCCGGGCGGCCGCAGTAATGGATTACCTGATTAAACGAGGGCTTGATAAGAAGCGTTTCAGTATAACGGCAAGCACCATGATGCGCGATAAACACACGCGCCGTCAGCTCGAAATATCCCTGCTGGACAGGAGAATTTACGAATGAGCGCGAAAAAGCGAGTTGAAGATTCGAAACCTTCGGTGCCGACCTATATTGTCACATTCTCGGATATGATCACGCTGCTGCTGACGTTTTTTGTAATGCTGCTGAGCATGGCCGAAACCCAGGTGGAACAACATAAATTCGAGGTCGGAATGTATTCCTTCCGGAAAGCGATTGCGGATTTCGGGATGTCAGGGGTCATCATGAGCGGTTCGAACAGCACGAATTTTGAGCATCCCAAAGCGTATCACCGTATAGATGCCGGACAGGATGAGCCGGAAAACCGCTCCATTGATGCCAAAACGGAAATGCTGCGTCGGCTTTTGATGGACATCGAAGAAATGATGGAAATCTCGCCCTCGCATATTTCCGGCACGCAAAAGACAGCTTTTCAGACGACGATACGGTTCTCCGCCGGTAGCTGGGAATTGAACCCTCAAGACCGACAAACACTGAAGAAACTGACCGAACAATTCAAAGTAAGTTTTGCGCATCAGGACCCCGTCATTTATGTTCTGGCGCTGGCGGCGGACGTACCGGAATCGCAGGCGTGGGGCGTCTCCGCACGGCGAGGGCAGGCGGTCGCGGACGTTATGCGGCAGGAGCTTAAAGAAGAGACGACATGGCCGATCTTCAGTTGGGGGGCGGGCACGGGCGGCCAATGGGTCGGCCACAACGGCTTGGTCACGCCCCAGACCCACATTTTGATTACTGTTTTGACCGGGAGCCATTGAGCATCAGGCGATTGGCCGTGAGCTGACTGAAAAAACCAAGCGGTGTTCAACATTTGGACGCGGTTGTCGCGCGTGCGGCAGACGCACACTTGTTTTCTGCGCCAATAGGGGGATTTTCTGCATTTTTCACGATTCGGCATACGATTTGCACTTTCCTTTATAGCCGACTTTCTGGAAAGGCTTTGTATGCTGAAAAAACGAATTTTACTGATCGGGTCGCTGCTGGTGCTGTCCATCGCCGGACAGGTGCTGCTGCGCCCGTGTCTGGGTGAAAGCCAGAAAGACCCGACTTCGGCGCAAGATCCTGCTCTGCAGACCGACCAACAGGAACCCCTGAAGCGACTTGATAGCCTGTCAAACAATGAGACCGACACGCTTCATTTGGACTTGCTGCGTACCTTCTTTTATATGCTCGGCTTTGTCGCCCTGATCGGTGCGGGCGGCTGGCTGGTGTGCCGCAAGTTTTCGCTCGGCCGCACCGGCTCCGGCGGGCAAAGGATTCGCATCGGCGAGACGGTGCGGATGGGACCGCGAAAAGCGCTGCACCTGATACAGGTGGGAAGCAAGACCTTACTGGTGGGCAGTTCCGGCGACACCCTTTCATTGCTGGCCGATGTCAGCGACAGTGTCAATATGCCTGAGGATCAAGGGAATGTCTAACCGGTTTTGGATGACGTTTGCACTCGGACTGATTTTCCTGGCCTTGTGTGCCGGGCGCCTGACAGCACAGACGGCCCCTGCAATGCCGTCGGTATCGGACCTGCTGGATGTGGTGGATAAGGCGACGACCGATCCGACGGCTGATACGCCGAACGAATGGAGCGCCCCGGTCAAGCTGGTGGTGCTGTTCACGCTGCTGGCGGTGCTGCCGAGCATTTTGGCGATGACCACGTCGTTTACACGGATCGTGATCGTGCTTGGGTTTGTGCGGCGGGCGCTGGGCACGCAAACGATCCCACCCAACACGGCGGTGATGGGGCTTGCGCTGTTTTTGACGCTATTTACTATGGCGCCGACGTTTTACCGGATACAGGCCGAGGCGATCGCGCCGTACCTCGATGATCAAATCGAGTTCGGCCAGACCACCGAGACGGCCAGCCTGATCCTGAAGGAATTTATGATTCGCCAGACCCGCACAAGTGATATGGCCCTGTTTGTCTCGATGGCCAAAATACCCGCCCCGGAGAACGTCACGGACTTGGGCCTGCATATTGTCACGCCGGCGTTTATCATCAGCGAGTTTCGCACGGCCTTTGAGATCGGGTGCCTGCTGTTTATCCCGTTTTTGCTGTTGGATCTGGTCATCGCCAGCGTCCTGCTCAGCGCCGGGATGATGATGCTGCCGCCGGTGATGATCTCGCTGCCGTTTAAGCTGATCCTGTTTATCCTCGTCGATGGATGGGGCGTGCTGGCACAGGGGTTGAGTTTGAGTTTCAGGTGAGGATCGAAGTTTGATGATAGAAGATAGAATAAGGGATTGCAATGGACGTTGATATGGTTCTTCATTTGGGGCGGCATACGATGGAAACGGCACTGCTGCTGTCGGCGCCGATTTTGCTGGTGTGCGTCTTTGCCGGCATCATCATCTCGCTGTTCCAGACGGTTACATCGATTCGGGATATGTCGCTGACGATTGCCCCAAAGCTGATCGCGGTCGGGTTTACGGCGCTGCTGTTCGGCAACTGGATGCTGCAAATGCTGATGAAATTCACCACCGAAATCTTCAGCCGCATCCAAAGCTATGGATATTAATGGAGTTTTTAGTGATGAGTTTTGGGTTCTGAGTTGAACGAAAAACTACGAACTACGAACTACGAACTAATTAATGGATATAACCGCCGGTCATCTTTTGGGATTTATGCTGATTTTGACGCGAATCGGGGCGTTTTTTGCCGCTTCGCCGTTGTTCAGTTGGCAGGCCATCCCGCTGCGGGCCAAGGTGACCATAGCGCTGATTCTGTCTGCGTTTTTTGCGGCCATGACGCCGTTTCCGGCAGCGGTCGAATCCATCACGATGCTCGAATCGCTGGTCATGATCGCCGATGAGACCTTTTACGGGCTGGCGCTGGGGATCGTGGCATACAGTCTGCTGGCGGTAGTGCGCGTGGCCGGGGGGGTTATCGAACAGCAAGTCGGGCTGACGATGGCCAGTGTGATGGATCCCTTTACCGATGAGCAGGGCCAGCCGATTGGCGTCATTTTGGAGATTATTTTCGTCCTGCTGCTGTTTCAGACCGAAGGGCATCACCTGCTGCTGAACATCCTGAGCCGAACGTTCGAGGGGTACCATCCGGGGCTGACGCCGACGCCGGAGGCCCTGGCCGAAAGTGTGCTCAAGGCCGGCTCGACGATGTTGATGCTTGCCCTGCAAATGGCGGCGCCGATTCTGGCGGCCTTCCTGCTGCTGCTGGTGGTGCTGGCGTTTTTGGCACGGCTGGCGCCGGAGGCCAATGTCCTGTTTTTGAGCCTGCCGCTGAGGTGCGGGGTGGGGCTGCTGATGGTCGGCATCTTTATCCCCTATATGGCGGGGTATCTAAAGCAATTTTCCCTCTGGCTGGATCGATTGATACCCATTTAAAATGCGAAACCAAATCCAAAATCGGGAATATGTTAAATGTTAAATGCAAAATGTTAAATGGGGTGATTGATGTTCCTGTTATTTGAACATTGGGATTTTGAATTTGTTTCGGATTTCGGATTTCGTACTTCGGATTTAACCGTGTTGGACTTTCATTAAAGAAGGGTAATGTAATAGCTTAGATGGCTGGAACCGGACAGAACAAGACCGAACAACCGACGTCGCGACGGCTGCAAAAGGCGCGCGAAGAGGGGCAGGTGCTGCAAAGTCAAGAGTTTGTCTCGGCGGCGACCCTGCTGACGCTGGTCGGCTCGACGGCGCTTCTGGGGCCGTGGTTTACCCGGTGGTGCCGCACGCAAATCGGCGCCGGTCTTCAACCAGATACGTCCGTGATGGACAACAGCCAGGCGTTTATCGCGTTTCTAAACGGGCGCGCGATAGATGCAATGCTGGTGATGACGCCGTTTTTTGCGGCCATCGTTCTGGCCGGCGTGGCGGCGTCGCTGGCGGTCTCCGGCCTGCAATATAGCCCCAAGGCACTGGCATGGAAGATTGAAAACCTCAGCCCGATGAAGGGTCTTAAGCAGCTTATTTCCGCCGAGTCGCTGGTCAAACTCGCGATGTCCATCCTCAAGCTGACGTTTATTACTGCGATTGTATGGTTTTATATCAAGGAGCGGCTGGAACTTCTGGCGACGTTCCAATGGCTTGGGATGGATCAGATGCTCGGCGCGATCGGTGGGCTGATTCTGGGAGCGGTGATTCGGATTTGTCTGGGGCTGATCGTGATCGCGGCCATCGACCTGGCTTATCACAAGTGGAAATACATCGAAAATCTCAAGATGACCAAGCAGGAGGTGCGGGAAGAGCACCGCGACACCGAGGGCGCACCGGAAGTCAAGTCGCGCATCCGCCGCAAGCAGTACGAGGCGGCCATGCAGCGAATGCTGCAGGACGTGCCCAAGGCCAGTGTCGTGCTGGTCAACCCCACGCATGTGGCCGTAGCGCTCCAGTACGACGGGGCATCGATGAAAGCGCCCGTCGTTGTGGCCAAGGGCGGCGACCTGATGTGCGAAAAGATCAAGGACATCGCCCGTTCCTATGGCGTGCCCATCATCCGCCGACCTGCGCTGGCTCGCGAGCTGTTTGCGACGGTCAAACTCGGAAAGCCGATACCCGACAAGCTCTTCACCGCGGTGGCCGAGGTGCTGGCGCTGGTCTATCGCCTGCGCAAAAACCGATAAACTTAGTTTTTATGTGTTTACTACTGATTATTGGGTTCGAGAGCGCCCTTATCAAGCCTGACGAACTGCCCATGCCGCCAGGCCGCGCATAAAAAACGGCCGGACAGCACACGCCGCCCGGCCTGCATTTATAGATACACCATCCCACCACAGGATGCTGTTTATTCACCGCACCCCCTTTTCACACCCAACACTAAAACGTTCAGATGCTTCGACGACGACGCAGCCACCCAACCAGCGTTGTCCCAATACCCGCCAAAAGTATCGCTCCCGGTGCGGGAACGATCGAGTGTGTATTGGGGACTATGATTTTGTTCAAATCCTCAGCACTGTCCAAATCGTAGGGGTCGACGACAACGACGCCATCAAAACCCTCGTTGTAGGCGTAGGTATCATTTCCGCCTTTGGCATAGAAATCGCCAAGCATCGGGGACCGGTATGAGTAGAAGCTGAACTCGAAAGTTGTCGTGTCTTCATTTAACTCAAACTTAAAAGCATGCACAGACGAATCCGACGGAAATTCTGGATTTCCCGGGCCAGGGCCTTGGCCATCAATATACACCATTTTTAAATCGACATTGGACCATAGTTCCCAGTAATCGTTTGGAGTGAAATTCTCGGATAACTGCAATATCAAATGGCTGATACCCGGATTAGCCGCCACCGTTAAGGAATAATCATAAAACCAAACGCCCGCTCCCTGGTCTTTGATGTCCCAAGTAAAAGTTGTCACCGAAGAATCCCAGTCGTTGCTCGCAACAATGCTGCCATTTTCAACACTCACTGAACCGGTCTCTGCTGCTTGCAGCGACACGCCCACACAGAAAACGGCTATAACAGCCATCCACACAAGTCGTTTTCTTCCGTTCATTTTAACATCCCAGCCTTTCATACACATTTCTATAGTTTTCTTTGCCATTGGCCCGCAGCAAACAGCCCACTACCGGTTATACTCCAATTTATCAAAGAAGCACCACATCTATGTCTACATTCTGCAAGCGCAATACCAGCGCCTACAGACGACCCATCTTGAAAACAAGAATTTTCTGCCGCCGTGCCGCATTCCGCACAACACCTGTGCAGCCGGCAAGACAACAAAAGAGAGAAGCCTGAGAAACGATTCCTTTACACGAAACGATAAAGGTGCAAGAGTTTTCTCAGTCTCCGCATAATTCGTGTCCTCTCCGCAAATTGTCAATTCAACAGAACGAACATACACTCACCATCCGCGCTGTTGGCTCCTATATTAACAAAACTCCCGTTATGTATCAAGAAAAAAATATGAAAATTCACAAAAAATTTTAAGATAATTTCGAGAAAACAAAACTCTTTTTGTCTTGAATCAAACATTGAATACAGTGTCATTACCCCATATATTATAGGTCGAAGTCAACTTTTGTCTTCAAGTGCGACGAAGTTTTCGGATTTATAGAGAAAAAACCAGATTTATGAATGACACAGCCAAGGATCATCGGCATTTGACAACGTTGTTGTCAACCTTAAGCCGGTTTTGGGCAAAAAGTGCGACGGCTTCGGGGTAGGCGATGCACTCCTGTTTAAAGACGCGGGCGGCCAGTGTGTCCGGGTCGTCGTCGTCAAGGACCGGGCATGTGCGCTGGAGAATAATCGGCCCGGCGTCGTATTCGTTGGTGCAAAAATGGACGGTGCAGCCGCTGACCTTGCAGCCGGCGGCCAGAACCGCCTCGTGGACGTGATGCCCCCACATTCCCTGCCCGCCAAAGGCCGGCAGCAGGGCCGGGTGGATGTTCATCACGCGGTTTTCGTACTGCGGGGGGATATGCCACAGGCACAGCCAGCCGGCCTGAATGACCAGATCGACCTTGGCCGCGTCGAGCGTCTCGGCCAGCGCGGCGCTGAACGATTCGACATCGTCAAAATCCTTCCGCCGGACAATCACCGGTTCCAGTCCGATCTCCCTGGCACGGTCGTTCCCGGAAACATCAGAACGCGAACTGATGACGACGACGATCTCGGCGTTGAGTCGTCCCGCATCGATTTCCTGCTGGATATTGACCATTGTGCGACCCCCGCCGCTGAGCAGTACGCCCAAACGCAGCGTATTGCCGGTCGGGGCCGCGGGAGTGCGGTCGATGTCGGCCTTGGCGTCCATTGCCAGATTGGCCAGTGCGTCGGCCTCGGCGTTCTTTTCGCGGCGGATATGCTTGATCTGCCAACTGTCGAACGAATCGAGAATGTCCATCACCCGCTCATAAAGGGGGCGGATGTTTTCGCTCTTGACTTTGTACCGGCCGTTGAGCTGCTGGACGAGCAGGTCGCTGTCACTGTACAGCTCAATCCGGCGGGCGTCCAGCTTTTGCGCGTGCCGCAGGGCCTTGCCGACGGCGGTATATTCGGCGTAATTGTTGGTCACTTTGCCGAGAAACAACCCGCAGGCCGCCAGCCGTTTGCCGGCAGGGTCGTCGATGATATACCCCGCCGCGCCGGGGCCGGGGTTGCCGCGACTGCCGCCATCCGTATGAATGATGACCTTCGGGATGCTCACTCCTCTTCCTTCAAAAACAAAATCCGCGTGCAGTTGCTGCAGCGGATCAATTCGTCCTTACCCGTCAGGATGTTCACCACCTCGGCGGGAACACCCATAAAACAGCCGCCGCAACTGTACGACACCGAGTTTTCGTCGGCCTTTTCCACCTCGGCCATCGCCTCGCCGTCATACGTCTCGGCCACACGCTTATAAATACTCAGCACCGCAGGCGGCACCTTCCCGGCGGCGATATCCCACTCCCGCTGAATCTCCTCGATCTCTTTTTCCAGCTCGACGGCCTTGCCGTCAGAATCAAGGCGAGTTTCATCAAGTTTGACTTTCTGCTCTTCGATCTGGGACTCAATCTCCCGGCATGAGGCCTGATCGGCCTCAATGTTCTTCATAATCTCAAGAACTTGACTTTCCAGCTTCGAATCATCGGCTTTCGCCGTGTTCAGCTCGGTCAGGATAACGGAGTATTCTTTGTTGGTGCGCGCCAAATTGAGGGTATTGCGGAGCTTGGTGATCTGCTCATCGCGGCTTTTCAGCTCAAGTTCGAGGCGGTCAGACTGGAGCCGTCCCATCTTGATCTCTTCCTGCTTGGCCTCCAATCCGTTTTGGAGGGTGCGGAGTTGGTTTTCCTGGAAAAGTACGCTCCGACGACAGCGGGCCAACTTGGCCTTGACTGCCCGAAGCCGATTTTCCACACGCTGAAGATTGATCAACCCATGTAGTACCGGTCCCATTGCCCGTCCTTTTTCACTTGTAAAGGTTACTTATATCGCCAAAACATCTAATTATGCGGTAAAATTCCTGTTCTGCAACAAAAAACTGAAAAAAGTTCTGCCAATGTGTGCGAGAATATTTTCCGGCACATGTTATTCTAATTGCTCAAAGTTCTCTAAACCCCTTTCCGTGGGCGACATTGCATTGCTTTTTTATCGCATTGCACAACCGAATTATTGTTTGACATTCACCTAACTTCCCACTATAATACCCACCCGTGGCACAGCCATCTTGGCCGTGTCCCGCAGCATGGGCAGCTTGCCCATGCGTTCTTTCTCATTGCCAATGTCCCGCAGGAGGGAAAAATGAACAAAGCAAAAATTCGACATTCTAAGTTCTGTGTTCCGACTTCTGTATTCAGTCCCCACCCCAACCCAACTCAAAACTAAAATCTACGAACGATGAACTACATACTATGAACTTTGAACGACCTCTCCCTTCTTTCCTCCATAAATCAGTGTCAATTAGTGTTAATTTGTGGCTAAAAAAGCAAAACTCGACCTTCTGAATCCTGACCCCTGTCTCCTGACTCCTGAAAAATGAACAAACAAACCCAATTCTCTATTTTGCAAAAACCATAAGGTTATATTCCACAACTGTTTACTGATAACTGACAACTGATGACTGCAAAATAACAAACCCAATTCAAAGCCAAATTGTTCAGCCGGAAAAGATTCTCACACACGTACCCAGTGAGATTGCGGAACAGAATTTTTTTGACTCGGGAACGGGGATTTTGGTACACTTATGACATATTTGAAGCCTATCACGTTTTTATCAGATTTTTGGGTTACGCTGGACAAGACCTATGAAACGGCAAAAACGTATAAAAAAGTATACCGCCCCCCAAAAAACAGTTGTGGTTTTACCCCCGCCACCTCCGCGCAAGCGTAGGCAATGGCTTTTCCGTTTTGTCAGCCTTATCTTGGTTCCGTTGCTTTTTTTCAGCATTTTGGAAGGGGGGCTGCGTTGTTTCGGCTACGGCTACTCGCCCAGAGCCATCATAAAACATACTCTGGAGGATAAAGACGTTTATTGCCATAATTACAGATTTGGCTGGCGTTTTTTCCCCCGTTCCATCGCGCGGCATTTTGAAGGGTTTGTCTTTGACACGCAGAAATCACCCGACACCTATCGCATCTTCATTCTCGGCGAATCGGCCGCCTTGGGGGTGCCTGCGCCGGCTTACAATGTAGGACGTATGCTGGAGGTCATGCTGGATGAACTGTACCCGGAAATCCGCTTTGAAGTGCACACGGTCGCGATGCCCGCCATCAATTCGCATGTCGTGCTGGAAATCGCCAAAGACTGTGCGCGGCACCAGCCGGATTTATTTATTGTCTATTGCGGCAACAATGAAATTGTCGGGCCTTACGGCCCCGGCACCGTGTTTGCGCCGTTGTCGCCGAGCCTGTCATTGATCCGGGCGAGCATTGCGATGCGCTCCACACGAACCGGCCAGCTTCTCGAACAGGGGCTGCAATGGGCGGCGACCCGACGCCAAACCCCGCTGCACTGGGGCGGGATGGAGATGTTCCTTGAAAAACAGGTTCGATACGATGACCCCGCGCTCGACATTACGTATCGGCATTTTGAACAGAACTTGCGGGATATCTGCCGGACAGGGCTAAAGGCGGGGGCCGCGGTGATTGTCTCCAATGTCTGCACGAACCTCAAGGACAGCCCACCCTTCGCGTCGCTTCACAGAACGGGATTAACGGAGGCCGAAAAACAAACATGGCAGGCTCTCTACCAGGAGGGGGTTGCCCTTGAGGCGGGGGGGCAGGCTGAGCAGGCGATAGAAAAATACCGGGAGGCGGAGAAAATCGACGCGACTTACGCGGATCTTCAATTTCGGCTTGGCAAATGTTGCCAGGCGATCGGAGACTTTCAAAACGCCGGGGATTGTTTCACCCGGGCGCGTGAATACGATACACTGCGTTTCAGAGCGGATACCCGTATTAATGATATCATTCGTACCGTCGCGAACACGGAACAGCGGACCAATCTATACTTTGTTGACGCTGTCGAGGCAATGGAGACCGCCAGTCCGAATCGCCTCCCCGGCGGCGAGTTGTTTTATGAGCATGTTCATAAGAATTTTACTGGAAACTATATTGCAGCGGCGACCCTGTTGCCCCAGATCCAACAAATACTGCCCGTGTCACGGCCGTCAGCCGAATCGGCTCCCTTCAGTGAAGCGGATGTCGCTCGATTGCTTGCCTATACAGAATATGACCGGGCCATCTATTGGAATATTATCTATCAGACGTTTCTAACGCAGCCCCCTTTTACGAACCAACTGTACCACACACAGACGCTGGAAGAAGTGCAGCAGGGCATCGATGCGATACTGGCCGACGTGCACAACATCGGACTCAATAGCTGCCTGCGGCTGTATCGGCAGGCCATTGCAAACAGGCCGGATGACTGGCATTTGCTCACCCGGTATTGCGCCTTTGTCAGCGTCACGATGAAAGACAACACGGAAATTGAAGCGATGTTGAGGAAAGTGATCAAGCGGTGTCCTTATCAACCGGCATATTTGCAGCTTGCAAGTGTGTTGAGTCAGCAATCCAGAATTCCCGAGGCGCAGGCGATTTTGTACGAATTATTGGAACTCAATCCCAACGTGGTATTTGCCCACATCGAACTGGCGTCGATCTTCCGTCTGCGCAGAGATTACACCAAAGAAATACAGCACCTGTTAACAGCTTTGTCGCTGGAGCCGCGAGGGCTGTTCGATCCCTATATGGACCTGGCCGTTGCGTATGACAATGTCGGCGATCCCGATAACGCGATCCAGACGTTGTACACCGTCGTAAAACTGTTTCCCGAAGAGCAGACCGCGCCTGCCCGGGCCTTTTTGGCCATCTTGCTCTTCAACCGACAGGACTACCGAAATGCGAAAAAGGAGATTCAAACCGCGGTACAGATTAACCCCGATGTCCGAAAAAACCCCGCGTATGAGGCGTTGTTGATTCAGTTGGAGAGCATGCAGATTCAATAACTCAATGGCCGGTTGATGAGGTGTTAAGGATGCTATTATGGGATTTTTGAAATAAATTCGTAACTTTCTCTATTTCTCCTTTTTACCCTGTTAGAGGCCTGTCTTCGCCCGTCTTCCAAACCTGTATTTTCAACGATAGCCACCGCCATAAAATTTATCTTTTTTGTAAGCCTCTAACAGGGTAAAAGAACAAAGAGCAAAGGGTAATTCAGCCCGTTAGAGACTGAACCTGGCTTTTGTGCACCTTTTCAAATCTCATAGTCTGTTTCATTTCTAACCGGCCTCTAACGGGCTAAAAATCCAGGGGACAGAACACTCAACGACACACCCGAAACCCGCCGTTGCTGCCCAGGCTGCCCGGGTAGTCGTAGGGCCGGTACGAGACCGTGCAGTAGTAGCCGATGTTGTCCCAGCTGCCGCCGCGGAGAACGCGATAATCCCCGTCGCAATTTGCGTAATAACAACTACCCGTCCACTCCCAGACATTACCCGCCATATCCGCCATCCCGTAGCCAAATACCCCATACTGGCCGACCGGCGTTGTGCCGTATGGATGGTCAGAATTATAATAGTTTGCAATGCTGTTGTTTTTCGTCGTCCCGCAACCATAGGTATAACTTCCGTCGTAGTCAGCCACGGCCTGCCACTCCCATTCCGTCGGCAGCCGCCAGCCGTAATAGGAGGCAAATGCCGTCGCCCCGTACCAACTGACATACGTCACCGGATGCTGCTCAAATCCGGCCGCAGCCGTGAAGACCCCGTTGCTGAAAAGGATTCTCGAGGCCACGCCGTTGCTTGCCCCGTCAAACGTATAGCCCGGCCCATCCAGCCGATAATACCCCTGACCTGCAAAATCTTCTCCAGCGTTGGTTCCGACAGCACCCTTGACAATGTTGCCGACAACGATAATATCCCCGCTGGCAAGGGCTTCGTTGAGATACTGGCAATACTGGGCGTTAGTCCTTAAACAAGCGTACCCTGAGTAGAAAAATGAGTTAAAAATTCATAGAAGTACTCGAAATGGCCCTTAGAGTTTGTTATATTGCATTCGTCCAATAATGTTGCAAACAACAAAAACTCTTGAAAGGAGTCATTTCGAGTGAAGCCAAGGATAGCCAAAATCGTGCAGCGACGCAAGCGAAAACTTCAGAAACGGCTGGCCAAAATATCGCAGCCCGCACAGCCCGGTCCGATGCTCAATCCAGGGGCGATTGAGTACGACGTGGCCGAGCGCGATGCCGGGATGGTGTATGGCGGGATTGGCGCGGTGCATCTGCTGATTAAACAGTTGAAGCTGGATGAAGCGATCAATGCACGGCTGAACATTTTCAAGCTCTACAATCCGTACACCGAATCGGATCATGTGTTGAATATCGCCCTGAATATCCTATGCAACGGCGACTGCCTGGAGGATATTGAACGACTGCGGAACGATGCGGTCTATCTGGATGCCGTCGGTGCAGAGCGTATTCCCGATCCGACCACCGTGGGCGATTTTTGCCGCCGCTTCACTTCCCTGCACGTCGAGATTCTGCAGGACATCATCAACGCCGTCCGCCTGAAGGTCTGGGGACAGCAGAAGCCCGACTTTTTCAAGGAAGCCCTGATTGACGCCGACGGGACGATTGCCGAGACGACGGGCGAATGCAAGGAAGGGATGGATTTGTCCTACAAGGGGCTTTGGGGATATCATCCGCTGCTCATTTCCCTAGCCAACACCGGCGAACCGCTGTTTCTGATCAACCGCAGCGGCAACAGCACCAGCAGCAAGGACGCGTCCAGATATCTGGATCAGGCCGCAACCCTGTGTCGTCAGGGCGGCTTTCAGAAAATTCGATTCCGGGGCGATACGGATTTCAGCCAGACCGTCTATCTGGATAAATGGGACAGCGAAGGCATTACCTTTGTCTTCGGAATTGCGGCGATGCCGAATCTGATCACTATCGCCGAAACCCTGCCGGAAACGGCATGGAAGCCGCTTCTGCGGAAACCGCGTTATACCGTGGCAACCGCACCCCGCCGCAAGCCGGCCAATGTCAAGGAACAGATTGTCCAAGAACGCGGCTACAAAAACATTCGACTCCAGTCCGAACAGGTTGCCGAGTTTGACTACCGTCCCGTCAAATGCAAGCAGGCGTATCGCATGGTGGTGGTACGTAAGAATCTGTCTGTCGAAAAAGGCGAAGCGGTGTTGTTTGATGACATTCGCTACTTTTTCTACATCACCAATGACCGCAAGACGCTGCGTGAAGAGATTGTGCGACACGCCAATGATCGGTGCAATCAGGAGAATCTGATTGCCCAACTGAAAAACGGAGTCAGTGCCATGCGGATGCCGATGGACACGCTGGTCAGTAATTGGGCGTATATGGTCATGGCGACCTTGGCGTGGAATCTCAAGGCATGGTATGCGTTATCGTTGCCGGTATCCGGACGGTGGAGAGATGAACACAAACGTCAAAAGCAACAGGTCCTGCGTATGGAGTTCAAGAAGTTCCGCAACGTCTTTATTCTGCTGCCATGCCAGATTGTCAAGACCGGACGGCGATTGATCTATCGTCTGCTGGGGTGGAATGCGCACGTCGGCATTCTCTTTCGCGCAATTGACAGCTTCCGGCGCCCATTGCGATGTTGAAAACAGCGTCGAAGATGTCGGGGTACGGATGTCCCGATTCGTATCAACTTTTGAAAGAGCGGAAGCAGGTGACACTATGACAGAACGACAATTCGCCATTAACGGCCCACGCCAACGCCAGGCGAACACAACCCAGTGCGCCGAAAAAAATCGCCACCGTAACCGGCAAAAGAACAAACGGAGTACGCTTGTTTAAGGGTTAGTGGTTTCGTATTTGCTCATCTCTCCGGTAAAGCCCTCGTGGTCGGGCACGCCCGGGTCATCGATCGAAACCCACGTGATAGTCGGCTGCATATCGCCGCGACAGACCCGGAAACCGAAGTAGCTCAGCATCTGGTATTCGGTGTAACTGGTCCGGTATGAGACCGAACAGAAATCGGCGGGGCTTGCCCAACTGCCGCCGCGAACAACGAGATAGCCTGACCGAGAACTGGTCCATTCCCAAACATTACCTGCCATATCCGCCATCTCGTAGCCATACGTCCCGAACGCACCGACTTCCGTCGTACCATGGGGATGGAGAGAGATCGTGTAGTTTGCAATGCTGTTGTTGATCGTCATCCCGCAGCCGAAGGTATAACTGCCGTCATAATCCGCCACCGCCTGCCACTCCCACTCGGTCGGCAGACGCCAGCCGTAATAACTCGAAAACGCGGTCGCTCCATACCAACTGACATACGTTACTGGGTGATTTTCAAAACCCGCGTCCACCGTAAAGGAACTGCCCGTCCAGTTAATGCGGGCTGCTCCTCCATCGGGGATTCCATGGCCGGCCGGTCCGGAACCGGCAAGATAGTAATACTCACAGCCCGCAAAATCCCGCCCTGTATTCGAACCGCCGGCACCCACCACATAATCGCCGCTGACGATAATATCACCCGACGCCAGGGCGGCGTTGAGATAGTGGGCATACTGGGCGTTGGTAGTCTCGTATTTGCTCATCTCTCCGGTAAAGCCACCCTGGCTGATTGGATTACCGTACTCATCTTTCATCCCCGCGCCCGAGTCGCTGATTGCTACCCAGGTCATCGCCGGCGGTGAATAAGGGTCGAACGACTCGGCCAGGATGGCGAAATCATTCAATTCGACATGGCCGCCGACGTTTAAGTCGGCGCCGCCGCACCAGTCGGGATAGACGCAATCGACTTCGAGCCAGTGCTCGACCAACAGCAGTAAATCATCAAGCCCGACCACACCACTATTGTTGAGGTCCGGCGTCAGCATAGACACGGACCAACCTAACTGCGGATAGTTGCGGTCAGGCGCCTCCCAGACGGCAGCAAAATCCCACAGGTTAAACGTCGCGGCCTGCTGCATTTGCGCTGTGGTTCTTCCAAAGCCGCCGGCGCTGGTGGTCTTGCCGCTGGTTTGGGTGTCCCAGTAGGAACGCACCGTGGTGCCTGGGCTATCCTGAATCCCGACCAGTCCCCCGTCATTGGGCGTGCCGCCGCTGACAAAGCCGGTTGAGTAGCAATTAGAAATCGCGCAGACATTGCCGCCAACCAGGCCGCCGGAGATATGATCAGCGGTCACATCGCCCGTGGCATAACAATTATCAATCACACTGGTGACGCCGCCGTTGTAGCCGACCAGTCCGCCGACATACTGACTGTTGCTGGAGACCGCACCGCGTGCGCAGCTTTGCAGAATCGTCCCGTTGGAGTTTCCGCCCACCAGCCCGCCGACGTAATAGCCGCTGTCGCCGGTCACATCAACCTGGGCAAAGCACTTGTAGACCAGGTTTTCCTGCCACCCGACCAGCCCGCCGACATAAAAATGAGTGCCCTGAACACTGCCGGTGATACTGCATTCGTAAATCTGGCCCTGGTTATAGGCCGCCAGCCCGCCGACGTACTGTCGCCCGGAGACCGAAATATCCCTGATATTCAGACGCTGGACGGAACCGGCCGCCCCGATCCAGCCAAACAGGCCCGCGTAATCCTGCGTCGATTGCGCGATAACAATGTTGCGGATAAACTTGTGCTGTCCGTTAAAATAGCCGGAAAATTTGGCCTGCATATCGGGCGCAACCGGCGTAAGGACCTGACCGTTAAAATCAAGATCTTTCGTCAGTCGAAAAGTATTGCTGTAATCCGACGCCGTGTGGATCATCTCCAGCCAGTCGGAGGTGTTTGAGATCAGGTACGGCGTTCCGTTGGTGCCGTTTCCGCCCGAATACGCCGGCAGCAGCGAGACAATACGAGGACAGCTTTGATTTTCAGTAATCTGCCAACTGGCCGTGCCGCCGCTGAAATCCCAGCCGGCAAACGTCGCCTGCTGCTTCATCTGGTCGGCCGTCTTGCCGGCTGCTCCGGCTCCGCCGGCACTGGCGGCTTTGCCGCTCAAGACTGTGTCCCAGTAGCTGCTGCTGACCGTCCCGGTGTCGCTGTAGGCGATCAGGCCGCCGGTATAGCTGGCCGAGCTGTCGATTCTGCAAGAAGAATAGCATTGGGTAACGCTTCCGCCGTCCAGAGTTCCCACCAATCCGCCTAAGACATTTCCGGTGCCGCTGACAGTACCTGCCGCATAACAGTTGGAAATTGTCGCGATGTTGTAACCCACCAGCCCTCCCCGGTGCCATCCGGCCACACCGGTAACGATGCCTTGTACGCAACTCAGAATAATCGTGCCGTTGTTATAACCCACAAGCCCCCCGGTGTAATCGCCGCTTGCCGATACGGTACCAAGTGCCTGACAGCGTCTGATAGCCCCTTCATTTTCACCGGCCAAAATGCCAGTGGCCCCCTGTCCTGTAACCGTAAAATTCTTTATTCGAAGATTCAAAATCTCTGCGCCGGCGCCGACAAAGCCAAACGCTCCCGCATAATCCTGGGTCGGCTGATTAATGACCGCATTCTTTAAAATAAATCCCCTGCCGTCCAGCGTTCCGGTAAACGTAGGTCCCTGGAAGCCGGGACCGGGATCGGTATCGGGCGCCACAGGCGAAAGGGTCTGCCCCTTGAAATCAATGTCCGCGATCAGCACAAACCCCTTGCCCCAGTCGGTGGGCGTGTCGATCAATTCCTGCCAGTCATTAACAGTTCCGATTTGATAGGGTGTTTTGCCGATGCCGCTTCCGCCGGAATAGCCCACCGCCAAAACCATGCCCGATAAAAAGAATATACCCGCCAACAATGAAACCTGCTGAAAATCCTTCCAATGACTCATGGTGTCCTCCGATTTTCTAATTTATTATTATTCTCCGAATAAAACGTTGTCTCAGTGTACCACAATTGTAGACTAAATTCAACATAAATTTCCGAGTTGGCCGAAAAATTTGTCGACATACCTCCCGCGGCTGTGTTCTGTCAGGGGGTTGCCATAAGTTCGGCGATGGCGTCGAGGGTTTTTGGGCTCGCGCCCTGATTGCGGCGGATGACGGTTTGTCCGGCCTCGGCGACGCGGGCCGCATACGCGCGGTTTGACAGGCAGCGGTGCATAGCCTCGGCCAGTCCGTCGGCGTCTTTGACCTCAATCGCCCCGCCCCCGTCCAGCAGCGCCTCAACGGTCTGCTTGAAAATAAACGTGTGCGACCTGCAGATGCAGCACGCACCCTCTCTATTTTCTGCACGCTACCCCAATCCCCCGGTTTTGTCAACAAAATACCCAATGCGGGGCGATATGTACTGGCCCGAATCGATGTGGTCTATGTCGGTCTCAGGGCAGGCACGTGGGTCTGCCCATACCATGGCCGATCTGACTATTTACCGCCGTAGAAGAGGTTCAGGATATCTTCAACGGAGTCCAGCCCGGTCAGTTGGTCGGCGGTCTTGAATGTGTGCATCGGACGGATCAGGTCGGCCAGCGTTTTGAGGTGCATCTCCGGCGAGGCGCTTTGCGGACTCAGAAGGATAAACAACGCCTGCACCGGGGCGGTCGTGTTGGGCAGCGTCCAGCCGGATTTATTGATCCCCAAAAACGCGGCGGGCATATAAATGTCCGGGATATGCGTATGCACCAGCACGATCCCCGGCAGCAGCTCGGTCGGCTCGGTCTCGGCCAGCCGCACCAGCTCATCGGAGACGCGTTTCAGTGCCGTCGGATTGTCGAGGAACTTGACGGACAGCAGCCGGTAAATCGCCTCGGTGGCCGTGGTCGCTTCGAGGTCAAGTTGTATATGCCCGGCAGGAAGAAACGACGGGTGGAACTCCTGCGTTTTCTGAGCGCCGATAAAATCGCCCCAGAGCATGTCCGGCGGATAGACAAAGATATGATTGACGTTGGGAAACTGCTGAATCATCAGCCGCGGCAGGCGGTTCAAATCCGGCTGCCAGGCCAATCGCCCCTTGCGCACGCTGACCATCACCAGCAGGTCGTTTTCCTCCAGCGTTTCAGCCAGCCAGCCCGGAAGCGATTTCCAGGAGTTCAGTTCGACGTCGCTTTCCTGCAGTTTGGGCAGCCCTTGCTTGACGAGTCTGCTGGCGTTGTCCATCGTCGGCGACGCCGATGCCAGCAGCAGCAACGCATCGAACTGATGGGCCAGCGTTTTAATCGCCTTGACGGCGGCGACAAACCCCGGCTGGCGGTCGGCCATCGGCGGAACGACCAACACCACACGCTCGGTCGTATTCAGCGGCATCGGGCACCGGGCGATGAACATCATCTGGGTCGTGTTGTCCAATACCGCGTCCAGCGTTCGCCCAAATGTGCGGGCGCGAAATGTTGACTCGCCTTTCCAGCCGGCGACAATGGTCGAGATGCGCAAATCGACCGTCGCCTGCACGACACCGGCCAGCGTATCCGTCGCGGTACGGGCGACCGGCGTGACCGGGACATCGGCCTCAATCGCCTGCACGACGGCGTGGCCAAGCAGCTTTTCGGCCGCGGCGATCCGTGCATCGGCGTTGTCTCCTGACAGGGCGATGGTCAAAGGATAAATCGGCTCGTGCGCATTACGCTGCCGAATCAATATCGCCAGCCCCATCAACGTCGCAACCGCTTCGGGGTTGGCCAACGGCACCAGCACGCGGGGAGGGGCCTCGGACGGATGATACGGCTCGGCCTCCTCTTTGATCGCGACCCGACGCGCATACCGTTCGGTCGTCCAGGACCCGGCCAAGATCGTGACCAAAATCATTACGATAGCGCCGGTCAGCACCGGTTCGGCAAATATTCCGATATTGTAGCCGACCAGCACGGCGGCCAGCGTCGCGGCGGCCTGATTGACACTTAAGCCGAAGATCAGCTTGCCTTCGTCCGGCGAATAATTCAGCAGTCGTTGTGTCGGGTACGCCGCCGCCCATTTGGTTACCAACGCGGCAAACACCATGACAGCGGCAATCAGAAGCGTCTCGGTCTCGGCGTAAAACATCCGCACATTGACCAGCATTCCGACGGAAATAAGGAAGAAAGGAATAAACAGAGAGTGCCCGACAAATTGGATGCGGTTCATCAGCGCGCTTTTTTCGGGGATAAAGCTGTTCATCAGCAGCCCGACCAAAAACGCGCCGATGATCGGTTCAAGCCCCGCCGCATACGCTAAATACGCCCCGATAAATACCGCCGCCAAAACGCCGGTAAACGATACAATTCCGTCGGAGACGATGTTGCGGAAAAACCACCGGGCGAGCCGCGGCAGGATGACAATCATCCCCGCACCATAGACCAGCATCAGTAAAAACAGACGCGGCCAGAAAAACCACCCGCCCTGGCCCTGATGAAACGCGGCGATCACTGCCAGCACCAGCAGCGCCGCCGTATCGGTAATGATGGTTCCGCCGATGGCGGTCGTAACGGCCCGCTGACGCACCAGCCCAAGCCGGCTGACAATCGGAAAGGTTATCAGGGTGTGCGACGAAAACAAAGAGGCCAGCAGCACCGACGCCGACCAGCTAAAACTCAGGATATACCGCCCCATTAAACTGCCGACGACCAATGGGATGATGAAGGTCAGCCCCCCGAAGACGAAGCTGTGATTGCGGTGGCGGATAAACTGATTGCGATCCAGCTCAAGGCCGGCCAGAAACATAATATACAGCAGGCCGACTTCGCCCAAGAGCTGAATTTCAGCCGACCGCTCCAACACCCCCAGTGTGTAAGGTCCCAGCACGATGCCCGTGACGATCAGGCCGATGATGCCCGGCGTCTTGAGCTTGGCCGACAGCAGCGGGGCCGCCAGTGCGATCAGCAGCAGAAGCGCAAAAATCAGCACGGGATTTTCGACGGGCAAATAGTTTTCAAACATCCGTTATCTTCTCCGCAATGTCCCCAAACATCAACCGTCCGAAGTCTAAAGATACACTTACCCCCTGTCAAGCCAAAAACTTAAGGCCGCTGGACGCATTTTGCTTGACCGACTTTCCGGTAGCGGGTTTAATAATTGACTGCGTAATGTCTGGAATCTGTAAGAAACCATAAACTCTCTTTTTTTCAGGAAAGGTGAAAACACCATGAAAGTCAGTCAACGCGCACAGGCCGTACCGCCGTCTGCGACCATCGCCGTGACCAATCGTGCCAAGGAAATGAAGGCTCAGGGGCTGGATGTCCTGGGCTTTGCCGCCGGAGAGCCGGATTTTGACACGCCGGACTTCATCAAGGAGGCCGCGATAGACGCCCTGGAAAAAGGTCAGACCAAATACACGCCCGCCGCCGGTACGCCGGAGCTTCGCAAGGCCATCGCCGAAAAACTCAAGAACGAGAACGGTCTGGACTATAAATTCAATCAGATTGTCGTCAATCTCGGCGCCAAGCACTCGGTCTTTATGTCGATGCAGGCCGTGCTGGATCCGGGCGATGAGGTACTGCTGCCGACGCCTTACTGGGTGACCTATCCGGAGACGATCAAGCTGGCGCAGGCCAAGGCGGTCATTCTCGAAACGTCCGCCGAAACCGGCTACAAGATTACGCCCGCCCAATTGAAGGCGGCGATTACCGACAAGACCGCTCTTCTGGTGCTGAATTCGCCGAACAATCCCGGCGGCTTTTGCTACAGCCCCGACGAACTCAAGGCGCTGGCCAAAGTCCTCGAAGGGACGAAGGTGATGGTGATAAGCGATGAGATTTACGAGCGGCTGGTCTATGGCGACAACACATTCCTCAGCTTTGCGGCCATCAGTGAGGACGCTTACAATCGCACCCTGACCATCAACGGTCTGAGCAAGTCGTTCTCGATGACCGGTTGGCGGCTGGGCTATACCGCCGGCCCGGTGGATGTGATTAAGGCGATGAGCCAAATGCAGGATCACATGACCCAAAACCCCGTGTCTTTTACACAACCGGCGGCCATCGCGGCGCTGAAAGATACCACCGGCGCTGTCGAGAAGATGCGGGTGGAGTTTGAAAAACGCGGCGTCTTCATGGCCGAAAAACTCAACGCCATCGACGGCGTTCAGTGTGCCGCCCCGCAGGGCGCGTTTTACTGCTTCCCGGATGTCTCGGCCCATTACGGCCGCACCATCGGCGGCGTCACGCTGACTAACAGTATGGATTTTGCCGCCGCTTTGCTCGAACAGGCTCTGGTGGCGGTCGTGCCGGGCGATCCGTTCGGCAGTCCCAAAAATATCCGCCTGAGCTTTGCCTGCTCGATGCAGCAGATTGAAAAAGGAATCGCCCGTATTCACGAATGGCTGAAATAACACCGCAAACGGATTTAGTGCCGGCCTTCCGCTGGAAAAAGCCGGTCATTCTGGCAGCGCTTGCGCTGTTCGGCTTTTACGCCTCTACCCACATGGTGGCCGCAGGCGATACGTGGGTTGCGCTGGCGTGCGGGCGGCACTTTGCCAACCACGGCGTCGATACGGTCGAGCCGTTCAGTTTTAACTCGCACCCGGCCGGGCCGAGCGACGAGCAGCTCGCCGCGTTTCCCGAATGGACGCACGGGATGATCCGCTTCTGGCATCCGACGGGGTGGATCAATCAGAACTGGCTGACGCATCTGACATTCTATAAATTGGCGACGTGGTTCGGAAGCGACGGCGACTATAATTATGAAACGCTGGTTTATTGGAAATACGCGCTGTTCATCACGACCATCTTTGTGGTGTTTGCATTGGGCAAGACGCTGGGGGCGGGCGATTTTCTATCGCTGGTCGCCGCCTGCTGCGCGATGGTCATCGGCCGGTCGTTTTATGACATCCGCCCGGCCTGCTATTCCAATCTGCTTGTGCCGCTGTTTATTCTGCTTTTGGCGCTGAGTACCTACAAACATTACAAATACATCTGGCTAATGATCCCGCTGATCGTCTTCTGGGCCAATGTGCACGGCGGCTATATCTACGCTTATTTGATGCTGACGCCGTTTATGGCGGTGCATATCCTGCTGAATCTGCCGCGGCGATGGTCTCTCTCGCTCGGCCTGTCGGGACTGTGGATGGTGCTCTACTTGCTGTCCTACAAGTTCCACACCAATATGTACTATCTGGAAGTGATGCAGGTTGTTCAGCCGGATTACGAAGCGACAAGCTTTGTGAGCGGCCTTCTTGTCACCGGCGTTGTGCTGGCGGCGATCTCGCTTATTCTGGCGGCGTGGCGCAACGCCCCGAGCGGCTTGTTTTACAGCTTCCACGTCGTGGTCTCGCTGGTCTATCCGATTGTGCTGTTGGCAAGCAATCAGCTTCAATTCCCCGCCGGCCTCAATCCGCAATTTATGCGGATATTGAACCATTTTATGTTCAGTCACATCGCGGGGTTTCTGCTGCTGCTTGTGCTGGGTGTGCTGGTCGTTGTGCTTTTGGCAATGACCAAGGAGCGGTTTGTCCGCATTCCCAATCGCACCATCGGGCACATTTTCGCCGCCGCCGGGGTGTCGTTTCTGGCGATGATCCTGTTCAACCCGTTCCGTCTGACCAACCTGACGCACACCTTCGAGATCAGCATCAGCGAACACGCCGCTTCGTGGCGCGCGGTCAAGGAATGGCGTCCGGCGTTTGACTGGATGGATCCGACCACCGACCTGCCCAACCCCGTCGGCGATCAGGGCGCCTTTGCGGTCATGGTGATTGTCGGCCTGGTTATTCTGTCGATCTGGGCGACGTTTCATTTGCTTCGGCCCGCCACTCGTCCTGTGCGAAAAGGCCCGCGTCATCAGGCCACCTCGATTGTCCCGCCCGAAATCGGCTGGCCCAAAATTGACATGGCTTTGACACTTGTCGGTCTGCTGACGATTTATATGGCTTTCGAGTCGCGACGCTTCATTGCCTTGGCCGGTCCGTCGGCCAGTCCCGTGCTGGCGCTGTTCGTCTTTCAGATCGGGCAGATGTTCACCGCCCGCCGAAACTGGCAAACCACGCAGAGACTTGAGCCTTCTCTGCCGCCGCTGATGTGGCAAAAATACGCATGGGCAGTTGTTGCGGGCTTTCTGGTCGTGTTCGGGGGCTGGGTCGGGCTGAAATACCACCGCATCTATCGTGCTCCCTGGCCGGTTGACGGCAGGCGCGACTCGGTGTTTATGCGCATGACCGCCTCGCAACAAAAGCCCTTTGAGGTCTGCGACTTCATCAACGCCAACCAACTGACCGGCCGCATCTTCAACTATTGGACCGAAGGCGGCGGATTGGTGTTTGGCCAGAATCCCGATCCCGAAACCGGGAAAACGCCCCTCCAGCATTTTATGGACGGCCGTGCCCAAGCGGCGTTCGACCACGACACCTTCAAGCTGTGGCAGCACATTTTCAGCGGCGGCTCGCTGGCCATGCAGATCGCCCAAGAGGGCAGAAACCCAACCACCGATGAACTCCGTCAAATCGGCGCATGGCTTGATGAGGAGTTCAAAGCACGCCAGGTGTGGATTGTTCTGATGCCGAGGATTCAGATGGTCATCAACTCGACCTTTTTGCAGGCGATCACGACGACGCCGAACTGGAAAACAGTGTACCTCGACGATATGCAGCATCTTCTTGTCGATGACGAAAGCGAACAGGGACGACAGCTCGTTGCCGATGTTCTCGAAGGGCGGGCGTTGTTCCCGGACGAATTTTCCAGACAGATGACCCTTGCGCGGCTGACGCTTGAGACCGACGACCCTCGCCATAGCGGCAAACTCCTCGACTATGCGGAGGCGGTGGTTCGCCTGCGGCCGGGGCAGGAGTCGATGATCGTACTGATTCAGGCAAGCTATGTGCCGATGTATCGCGACAAAGCAAACCTCGCCATGCGCGAGTACCTTGAATCGTTTGCGGTTGGCCGCGAGGCATTTAAACGAAAAAGCGGATATCTTCAGCATTTGTCCTCGGCAATCGTTGCCGCACGGCATCTGGCCTCGTTAAATCCGCCGGATGAAGCAGAATTGATACGTCTTGCCGAATCACTTATTCAGGAATCCCTAGACATCAGCAAACGCCACGCCTGGTAGAATGACGATGAAAGATCAAATGCCTTCAAATGGCTCACCTTCAGCCGCGTTCGTTTCGCTGAGCGTGTTCTTTCCGTGTCGAAACGAAGAGGCGGCGGTTGAGCCGCTGACGCAAACGGCCGTTCAGGTGCTTGATGGGATCGGCGCCGACTACGAGGTCATCATCGTTAACGACGGCAGCACCGACCAGACCGGCGCCATCGCCGACCGGCTGGCCGCACAGAATCCGCGCATCCGTGTCGTGCATCACCCCATCAATCGCGGCTATGGCGCCGCGCTGACCAGCGGTTTTCGCGCCGCGACCAAAGAGCTGGTCTTCTACACCGACGGCGACGGTCAATTCGACTTGAACGAACTGCCGCCTCTGCTGCCGCTGATGGCGCAATGTGACATTGTCAGTTGTTACCGCCTGAACCGTCAGGAAGGCGCGATCCGCAAATTTAACGCCTTCTGCTGGGGGCGCCTGGTCGGGTTGCTGTTTGATCTGCCGCTCAAAGACATCGACTGTGCCTTCAAGCTCTACAAACGCCGCATCTTTGACGATATGGAACTGCTCAGCACCGGCGCCCTGATCGATACCGAAATCCTCGCCCGCGCCAAACGCAAGGGCTGCACCATCACTCAAGTCGGCGTCCGGCACTATCCGCGACTGGCCGGCCAGGCGACCGGCGCCAGCCCGGGGGTGATCCTGCGTGCGTTTAAAGAACTGTTCAAACTGCGGCGTCAGATTTTACACCCGGAGCAGCCATGAAAGTGTTTCGCACGCAGCAATATATTCGCCCCGATCTGCAGGCGCATATCTTTTCCAAAGACCTGCTGGACAATGTCCGCAAACTTCGGAGCCTGTGCCCGGCGCGCACCAAATTCTGCGCCGTCGTCAAGGCCAACGCCTACGGCCACGGCATCACCGAGATCGTCAACATCCTCAATACGCCCGACGTGGATGCTTTTGCCGTGGCGACGTTTTACGAAGCCCTGCATATCGCCCCGCTGGCCGGCAAGCGTCCGATCCTGATTCTCGAACCGCTCAATCCCGTCTGGACCGTCGAGCAGATTCGCATCTGCGCCCGCGAGGGTTTTGAGTGCGTCTTGGCCTCGACCGAAGCACTGGACTACATCCGAAGCGTTCTGGCCGATACCGCGCTGACTCTGCGGGTGCATCTGAATATTGAAACCGGAATGGGCCGCTGCGGCGTCGAGCCGGAACTGGCCGCGACACTGCTCGACCGCATCGCCGACAACGGCAACATCCGCCTGGTCGGGGTCTTTACACACTTTGCCACCGCCGACGAAGAAGACCTCTCGTATGCCGACCAGCAGATTGACCGCTTCGAATGTTTTCTGGGCGTTCACAAGCTCAAGAACCGCCCCGACGTGACCATCCACGCTTCCAACAGCGCCGGTACGATCAAACTGCCGCAGGCGCACTACGACATGGTGCGATGCGGCATCTCGATGTACGGCTATTACTCGCGCCGGATGAGCCACCCGCCCATCCAGCTCAAACCTGTCCTACGTCTGGAGGCGCCGGTTGTTCAGCTTCGCCATATTCCCGCCGGCCACCCGGTCAGCTACGGTTGCTCGTTTGTCCCCACGCGCGACACCCACGCCGCCATCATCCCGTTGGGCTACGCCGACGGCTACCGCCGCTGTTTTTCCAACCGCGCCGCGATGAAGATCGGCCCGCACGCCGTTCCCGTCATCGGCCGCGTCTGTATGGATCAACTGATTCTCGATGTAACCGATATCCCTTCGGTCGAATTGGGGCAAATGGTCACCGTGCTGGACAATGACCACGATTCGCCCTGCTCGGCCTACGCACTGGCCGATTGGGCCGATACCATTTGTTATGAGATACTGACTTTTATTCACGCCCACGTCAATCGGATCGTCCATTGACAAAACTCGGCATTTCATGGAAAATGATGCTGTAATGCAGAATTTAACGCCTAAAAATACGACCCATTTATTTGTCTATGGCTCCTTGCGTGAACCGTCGATCTTCGAATCCGTCTGCGGCTTTAGCTTTACCCTCAAGCCGTCCGAGTCGATCCCATGGAACGTGCTGGCCGCCGAACTGGCGATGCTGCCCAATCATCGCCGCGTCAGCCCCGACAATGTCTATTTCTACGCGATTCCCGACCCCAGCGCAAAAATACAGGGCTTTGTCATCTATGACGTGCCCCCGTCGGCGATGGCCGTCATCGACAAGTACGAAGGCCAGCATTATGATCGCGAAACCGTCAGGGTCAACACGGCTAATGGTGTGGTAGAAGCGCAGGCCTATCTGGCCAGTCCCAAATCAATGAAAAATCGCTTCGGCGACCGGTTTCATGTCAACCTCATTCACGAGTTGTGGCTGCGCAAACGGATTGAGAAATTCTTTGACACCCACACGCGTCCCGGCGAAAAATCGCCCGACGCCCACATCGAACGTATGGCCCGCCGCGAGCTGATCGGAACCACCGAGCGTGATCTGGTCGTCAGCCACCTCGGCCAGGACGCCGTCAGCGATTATTACCTCGAACAAGAGTTGGATCGCTCGCTTCCTTCCATTCAGCCCCTCTTCCAAACCCCTCAGGCGGCGCCTTATCTGGAAAATTACCTCGTTCTGGTCATCAAACAAGCTCTGCTGAACCACTACGAAGCGATGATTCTGGAACGTTTCCGTTTTGAGCTGGATCGCTTGGCGCCGAACCCTCGCTATTTTAACCGATGTTTGAGCGTGCTGATTGCCCTGCGAATGGTCAACAGCAACCACGCCTCGGTCGATATGATCCTTCGCCGCGCCTTAGAGACCATGCCGTCCAACGGACGGTACGACCTGATCGACTATGTCAAATTCTCCGTCTCGGCGGCCGAAAACACCTTTGACCCCCGCGTCGTTCAGGGCGATATGCACATCATCCGCAACAACCTTCAGCCCGGCCTGATGCCGATGGGCGCCGAGGTCGAGCTGAGCAATCTGGGCTTTCGCGCAGTCGATAAAGTCCCCGCCCATCAGGACATCGCCTTCGACGGCTTCCGCTACTTTCATGAATTTGCGCTGGATGTGCTCACCTGGCGGCTCGGCGGCTACGTCGATGACCATTCGGGCGATCCCGGCCCCGGCAAACGCGGCTTTTTCGAGCTGGCTCCCGGCCGGCTCAACACCCTCGGCGAAATCTCAAAACCCGCTACGCCCGATCCATGGGTACTGAACCAGTTGATTCATGAGATTGTCCGATTCTACCCGGTCAACCCCCACAGTCTGCATCTGTCGTTCCAGCTTCGCCAGACCCAGATCGGCAAGCAGACCATTTTGCCGATGAGCTTTGTCAAATGCCTGTTTGTTCTGGGCGGCGGCACACAAATCACCGCAAGTGGCCGAATGGGTGTCTCGCGGATGATTCAAAACGAAATCCAGCGCAGCGACTGCGGCGAAGAACTGATCTTTGCCCGCACCAGCAAACGGCACTTCAAGATGACGCCCGACGCCGCCCCTAATCAGACAGCCAAAAATCCGACCTATATCAATCAATACAAGTTTATGCGTCTGGAAGGCCGCGCCAACTATGAGCCGCTGATCATGGCGCTCAAGGGGCTTCAGCTTTCGATGAATCCGGGCAACTACCTGACCCCTGAACAATTGGCCGCCAGCCGCCGCCTCCGCAGCGAGTACCGTGAGCTGCGCGAATGGGCCGCCGCTCCCGAACCCATCTCACGCCGCACCAAAGGCCGCTTTCTGGACGCCATCTACGACGGCCTGATGAACGAGGCTCACCGTCGCCCCTACCACAAACTCCACTACATCGACTGGGCGTTGGGCGCAATAGACTTGCAGATACGGATGTTCAACAAAAAAATAGAACACGGTCCCGACGGCCCGGTGCCACTGGTCACGGCCGACGAAATCGAAGCCCTGCGGCGCAAAGGCCCCACCTCACAGTAAAACACAATACTCGATAACGTTTTATGATGACAAGGTACAAAAAGGCATAAGGTAAAAGTACAGGGCACAAAGCAAAAAGGAATGATGCGCTTGCCCGCGGCCAACACGAATGCCGGCCGCTTATACTCATTTTTTTGCTTTGACCCTGTACTTATTTCTTTTTACCTTGGCCTTTGTACTTCGACAGGGAGCATCTTAATGATTTACCACTCGGTGATCACTAAGCCCTGACTATCCTTGAAACTGCCTGTGAGGATCATAATCATATCGATCAACGCCCAAATTCCCAGTCCCCCACAGGTCAGAATCTGCACGATGCCTGTGCCGATTTTACCCACATAAAACCTATGCACACCCAAACAGCCCAAAAAAAAGCAAAGCAATGATGCGACCAGTCGTTTCTTCTCGGATTTGCCAGCCATAATTCTACTCTCCTTTAAAACTCAGTAACCGTTCACGGGTTTTATCGCCCCGACGTATCGGGAGTGAGTGACGCACCCAAGCTCAAATACTCACTTTTATACTATTTCTCTGCGTTATAGCATATTCTAAAAAGGGTAAAAGGAAAAAAAAGTTAAAAGAGATGACGCTCTTGCATAAGGCGTTCACATCATTGCATCAACCTTTTCGGTCAGTTCTCGCACGTGGGCGGCCGAGGCGTCGAACATCGCCTGTTCCTGCGCGGTCAATTTCAATTCGACCACCTTCTCGACGCCGTCTACGCCCAGCATCGCAGGGACGCCGACAAACTCACCCTTGATGCCATACACGCCGTCGCAATAGACGCAGCAGCTCATCACCTGCCGCGTATCTTTCAACATCGCCTCGGCCATCTTCACCGCTCCGGCCGCCGGCGCATAATAGGCGCTCGTCCCCAGCAGGTTGACGATCTCGATGCCGCCCTTGCGCGTGCGTTCGACCAGTGCCTCAATCCGGTCGGCCGTCATCAGTTCGGTCAGCGGTACACCCGACACCGTCGTATAACGCGGCAGGGGAACCATATCGTCGCCGTGGCCGCCCATCAAGACGCCGCTGACATCGCCGACAAAGACTCCCAGTTCCTCGGCAATAAAACACGCAAAACGCGCCGCATCCAGCACCCCGGCCATCCCCATCACCCGCCGCTTTTCAAATCCGCTGACCTTGGCCGCCACATACGTCATCACATCCAGCGGGTTGCTGACCACGATGATCATCGCCTCCGGCGACGTCCGCACCACCTGCTCGGTGACAGATTTAATGATCTGGGCGTTCTTGGCCAGCAGGTCGTCCCGGCTCATCCCCGGCCTGCGGGCCAGCCCGCTGGTAAGAATCACCACATCACTGCCGGCCGCCGCTTCCCAGTCGCGCGTGCCGACCACCCGCCCGGACGACGCATACACCCCCTTGGCCTGCGCCATATCCAGCGCCTTGCCCTCGCTAAGCCCCTCGACAATATCCAGAAGCACCACGTCGCCCAGCCCCTTGTCCGCGGCGATAAAGGCCGCCGTCGCCCCCACATTCCCCGCACCCGCCACTGTAATTTTCGCCTGCTTCATTGCTTCTCCACTATTGAATCGACAATATCCCGTTGCACTTTCGCCGCCGCCGACGAAAGGCCCAATTATAACGCCGGGCGAACCCGTTGCAACTGCTTTTACACCCCCCTCGAAACGCTGAATTTTCTTGTGTGAGATTCTTTTCCGGCAGGACATTTTGGCTTTGAATTGGGTTTGTTTTTTACAGTCATCAGTTGTCAGTGATCAGTAAACAGTTGTGGAATAGTATCTTACGATTTTTGCATAAGAGGAAATTGGGTTTGTTTGTTCATTTTTAAGGAGTCAGAAGTCAGGAGACAGGAGTCAGGAGATCGAATTTTTCTTGTTTTATGAGCCACTTGCAAAACCCTCCGAAACGCGGCAGAACCGTTCTGGCGCTAACGTTTCGGAAAGCCTCACTATTCATGCCTTAAGATAGCGACATTCCCGTCGATTGTCAAGTCCGAAATCCGTTTTT
>Ga0209612_1000468_pt1 | contig 42427 bp, 44 predicted proteins | sample BioC12SIPDNA_FD_185746 | JGI IMG/M metagenome (GOLD analysis project Ga0209612, IMG submission 185746) | Anaerobic biogas reactor microbial communites from Washington, USA - Biogas_R1_B C12 SIP DNA (SPAdes) (version 2) | ecosystem: Engineered > Bioreactor > Anaerobic > Unclassified | place...
CATTGACGTGAACGCCTCGTGTCCCGGGGTGTCGAGGAAGACGATTTCCTTCCCCTCGTGCATGACGGTGGAAGCTCCTATGTGCTGGGTGATTCCGCCGGCTTCCCGGGCGGTGATGTTCGTCTTCCGGATGAAGTCGAGCAGGGTTGTTTTTCCGTGGTCAACGTGCCCCATGACGGTGACGATGGGAGGGCGGGGCTCCATATGATCACCATGGAACAGGGCTCTCTTGATGACGGTGCATGTTCCGTCGGCGCCTTCCTGATCGGCCTCGTCCCCACATGCCATGGTGAGCACCACGTTGTAGGCGTCCTGCAGAACCTTCAGGCTTTTTTCGTCCACAGGACTGTCCGCCGGGATCATCAACCCTGCGGAGATAAGGCACTTCACCGCTTCCGCAGGAGAGATGCCGATGAGCTGGGCAACAGCCTTAACTGTGGATCCTCTTGAAACTTCGAAAGAATCTGTTTTTATCACGCTGCGCTCCTCTTCCTTTTTCCCAGGCCCTTGGGTACCGGAAACCCCTCCGAGGGATTCCTCCACAAGCTGGGCGATATCGTTGTCAATGGAACTCATGTGGCTCTTAACGTCAACCCCGAGATCGATCAATATATCGAGCAGCTCCTTATTGCTTTTCCCGAGCAGTTTGGCCAGTTCATACACCCGGATTTTACTCATTACTGTCTCCCCCTTCCGCAAGCAGTTGCGAAATAGAACGTGCAAAGCCGCTGCGTAACGGTAAAGCAACAACCTTCACATTTCCTGAACCGATAGCCGCAGAGAGTTCGCTTCCGGAAATATCCGGCAGAACAGTGATCGTGCTTTTTTCTGCAAACCTCCCATTCTGGAGGGACCGGTAGAAAGACGATTCCCCTTCTCCTGCGAAAAGCACCATAAGCGATTCTCCCCGGGCCAAGGAAGATTTTACTATATCCTGACCAATTTGCAGGATGTTCGCTCTTCGCGCCATGCCGAAAACCGAGAGCAGGGCTTCCTTGCGGTTTTTCACTGCCCTTTTTCTCCGCTTTCAGCTTCGGCAGCCATTTTCAGGAGAGTGTCGTATAACCCGGCGTCCACTTTCACCCTGAGGGCTTTTGAAAGGGCATCCCTTTTCCGGGCGCTGAGAATGCATTCTTCCTTGAGGCACACGTAGGCGCCCCTTCCGGGAAGCCTGCCGGAAGGGTCCACGGAAACCTCTCCCGCAGCGTTGCGGGCAATTCTCAGCATCTCCCTCTTGGGGGATTCCTCCCTGCATCCGACGCAGGTCCTGGGCCGCCGCCGCATCATGGCCGTCCCTCTATTCGACACCGCTGTCGTCTATGATGTCCTGGAAAATGTCATGGAGCGTCGGCATTCTCTCCGGTTCCAGGGCATTGATGTCAATCTTCCATCCCGTGAGCCTCGCGGCCAGGCGCACATTCTGCCCGGCCTTGCCGATGGCGAGGGACAGCTGGTCAGGACGTGAAAAGACTGTAACTGCCTTCTCCTGCTCCAGAATTGGTTCGATCTTGACGATCTTCGCGGGGGAGAGAGAGTTCCTGATATACTGGAGGGGATCGCTGCTCCAGATGATCACGTCCACCTTTTCGCCGCACAGTTCCTTGCTGATGGACTTGATCCTGGCCCCGTTGTTCCCCACGCAGGCTCCCACGGGATCCACGTTCATGTCGAGGGTCTGGACCGCCACCTTGGCTCTCGCCCCTGCCTCGCGGACGATGTTCTTGATCTCGATGACCCCTTCCTGTATCTCGGGAACCTCGAGTTCAAGAAGCTTTCTCAGCAGGCCGGGATGGGTGCGGGAAACGACGATCCTGGGTCCCCGCGTTGTCTGGCGCACGTCAAGGAGGTAAAACTTGAGCCTTTCGCCGGGAATGTACTTTTCATTCACGATGCGCTCTTCCCTGGGGAGAATTGCTTCAGTTCGGTCGTTGAGGCGGATGAGCACCTGGTCGTTCTCCGATTTGAAGACCACGCCGGTAACAAGGTCCCCGACCCGGTCCGAGAACTCCTCGAAAATGATCTGCCGCTCGGCGTCCTTCAGCCTCTGGATGATGACCTGCCGGGCCGTCTGGGCCGCAATTCTGCCGAAATTTTCGGGATTTTTCTCTATGCGGATGAAATCGCCCTCGGTCACGTCCACGAACCCCTGGGCCTGGGCGTCGGCAAGGGAGATTTCCGTATCCGGCGACACGACATCCGCCACGATGTGCTTCACTTCACAGATGGAGATATCGCCGTTCTCCGTATCGATATGGACCTCCACCTCCTGGTTCCCGCCCTGGTATTTTCTATATGCCGAGATAAGGGCCGCCTCCAGGCTGGAAGCGATAACCTCCTGGGACAGTCCCCTCTCTTTCGTGATCTGGGCCAAAGCGCGGACGAAATCACGCCCAAGCTGCATTTATGAACTCCTCCTTTTATCCTGCTTATCCTGTTCCTCATACACAAGGGTGCCCTTGGTTATCGTTTCAAAGGGGATATGGACCGTTTCATCCTCATCCGATCCTCTGCCTGTCTCCACCTGCAGAAGGACCGTCCCGTCCTCCCCCGCTCCCAGGAGGAGACCCGTGAACCGTTTCTGTCCGCCGATTTCCTGCCTGGTCCTGACCTTGATTTTCTTTCCGGAGAATTTCCGGTAGTCCTCAAGAGAAAAGAGAGGGCGTTCGATCCCCGGGGAACTCACCTCCAGGTAAAACTGGCCGCGGACATACTCCTCGTTTTCATCCAGGAAACGGTTCAATGCCCTGGAGACGGTTTCGCAGTCCTTGACCAGGATTCCTCCGAGAGAATCTATATATATCCTCAGAATAGTCCGACGTTCCTCGTTTCCGAGGGTAATGCCCACGCATTCGTAACCGAGCCCCTCGACTATTTTCCGAAGGGCGCTGAAATTCTCTTTTCCCCTGTCGTCATCCATGCCCATCTCTCCCTGCAGGCCTATTAAAAAACAAAGAGTGGGGAAACCCACTCTTTGAAAAGACTCTCCGAAGAAACACCACATTGAAGTATAGCACATTATTGGGAATAAATACAACGTCCTTTCCGTTACAGGCAAAAGTCGGAGATGAACTCCGGCCACCATTCGTCCAGGTTCGCCTCGAAATCCATGGGATCGTCAGCAGACAGAAAATCCTCTGCTATCGATTCTTCCACGAGGCCCGGAAGATCGAGGACTCCCATCCACGCGTGCTCGTCCTCGAATATGTTCCGTTCAAAAACCTTCGCTCCCTGCATGGAAGGATCCCCTCCTTTCCGGCCGCAGAATTACTCCACCCAGTAGTTCGGGGCTTCCTTGGTCACCACCACGTCGTGGGGATGATTCTCCTTGACCGAGGCTGCGGAGATCCTCACGAACCGCGCCTTTTCCTGAAGGTCAGGGATATCCTTCGCCCCCACGTACCCCATTCCCGACCGCAGTCCGCCCGTGAGCTGGAAGACGACCCCGGAAAGGGCTCCCTTGTGGGCGGCAAGGCCCTCGATTCCCTCGGGAACCAGTTTATCACTGCTGGCCCCTTCCTGGAAGTACCTGTCCTTGCTGCAGCCTTCCTTCATTGCCCCGAGAGATCCCATACCCCTGTAGCTCTTGTAGGACCGCCCTCTGTAAATGATCAGCTCTCCAGGGCTTTCTTCCGTTCCCGCAAACAGCGAGCCGATCATGACAGAGTCGGCTCCCGCGGCGAGCGCCTTCACGATGTCGCCGGAGAAGCGGATGCCCCCGTCGGCGATCACTGTCTTTCCCTTCCTGTGGGCAGCCTGGGCAACGTTGTAGATGGCCGCCAGCTGGGGAACGCCGATCCCGGCGATGATCCGGGTGGTACAGATGCTTCCCGGGCCGACACCGACCTTGACGGCGTCGACTCCCGCTTCGATGAGGGCTTCCCCGGCCTCCGCCGTTGCGATGTTGCCCCCGATAAGCACAAGGTCCGGATAGGATGTCCGGAGCATCCTGACGGAATCGAGGACCTTTTTCGAATGCCCGTGGGCGGTGTCCACCACGATGACGTCAACTCCGCTCTTCACCAGGGCGGAAGCTCTTTCCGCCATGTCGGTTCCCACGCCGACGGCAGCGCCGACCCGAAGCCTCCCGCCTCCGTCCTTGGCCGCGTTGGGGAAATCCTTCGCTTTCTGGATGTCCTTTATGGTGATAAGGCCTTTCAGCGTGCCGTTTCCGTCCACGATGGGGAGTTTTTCTACCTTGTATTTCATGAGTATGGACTGGGCATCGGCCAGGGTGGTCCCTTCCGGGGCGGTGATGAGGTTTTCCTTGGTCATCACCCTGGAAATGGGCTGTTCGAAGTCAGTGACGAAACGGAGATCCCTATTGGTGATGATGCCCACAAGTATTTTGCCGCCGTCAACGATAGGAACGCCGGAAATATGGAAATGCTCCATCAGGCCGATGGCCTCGCTCACACTGTCGTCCGGGTGAAGAAAAAAGGGATCGACGATGACGCCCGATTCAGACCGCTTCACCACGTCCACTTCCCTAGCCTGTTTCTCTATGGACATATTCCTGTGGATGATGCCTATCCCTCCCTCCCTGGCGATGGCGATTGCCAGGCGGGACTCCGTAACGGTATCCATTGCGGAGCTGCAGAGGGGAATGTTGAGGGAGATGCTGTCCGTGAGCCTGGTCCTGATGCACACATCGGAAGGGAGCACTTCGCTGTAACTTGGTTCAAGAAGGACATCGTCAAAGGTGAAGCCTTCATAGGCAACGAATTTTTCTTCAAATTTCATGGGGAAACCTCCTTGCCCTTCGGAGGGGGCGAAAAGACTTTGGGAAATTGTAGGCCGAAGCCGGAAAAGAAACAACCCCCCGGAAATAACCGGAGAAATGAAAAGCAGTACAGCAAAGCAGACCTTCGGAGGTCGATACCGTCGCCGAAGGCCCGCTTTTTTTCACCGGGAGTATCGTGTCAGCGCCTTTCCTGCAACTCTTCCTGCTTCAGCTCGCAGGCGGAAAGAGTGGCAGCGGCGTGGCAGATCACGGAAGAGCAGTTTCCCACAGCACCCTCGCCTTCACCGGATTTTGCCTTCAGGTGGACCCTTTTCCTCCATTCCGCGGGAAGGACCTCCTCCATGGTCCGTACCATGTCCTGCAGACGGGAGGAAAGCCGGGGTTCCTGGGCTATCACCACGCAGTCGGCCCATTCGAGGGACCAGCCTGCCGAAGAAGCTCTCCTGGCTGTATCCTCCAGGAGCACAAGGCTCGATATGTCCTTGTATTTCATTTCCGTCGCGGGATACAGGGTTCCTATATCCCCGAGCCCCGCCCCGCCGAGGATGGCGTCGCAGAGGGCGTGGACCAGGGGGTCGCCGTCGGAATGCCCCCTGAAGCCAAGGGGAAAGTCGGGAAAAACAACGCCTCCGAGGGTGAACCGCCTTCCCGGGACAAGAGGGTGGATGTCATAGCCTATCCCCGTCCTGAAGGTCCGCCGGAGCCGGCTTTCGCCGAGGGCAAAATCCTCGGGCCAGGTGATCTTCGTGTTGCTCCGGTCCCCCGGCACGGCTCCGAGGTCATGGCCCGCCCGTATCCAGGCCTCTCCCTCATCCTTCGCACCTTCCCCGTGAGAACGAAGAGCCCGGACCAGTTTCTCCGTCGGGAACCCCTGAGGGGTCTGGGTGAGAAAAAGCCCTTCCCGGGGGAACGGCTGAAAGACACCCGTGGTTTCTTCTTTCTTCAGGGCATCAGACACAGGAAGAAGGGGAACGATCCCCCTCTCCTCCGTCACGGATTCCATGACCCGCAGGCACAGGCCGGTACTGGCAAAAGGCCGTGCGCCGTCGTGAACGAGAACAAAGTCTCCCTTGGCGCACCGGAGGCCGTTGAGGACAGAATCCTTTCTTTCAGCTCCCCCTGCTGTCACGGAGAAAGGGCAGGAAAAGGCCGAAAGCTTTTCCGAAAAAAGGGGCTCGTCACCTGTCGGAACGACAAAGACGACCTCCCTGGCGGCGCCGGCCGCAAAAAGGTTATCGGCAAGGAGGGCGCTCCATTCCCACACCATCCGCCCTCCAAGCCTGCGGTACTGCTTGGGGGCGTCCCCCCCGGCCCGTTCTCCCCGGCCCGCCGCCACCACCACCAGGGAAAAACCGTCCATCAGGACCGGACTTCCTTCCTGACCCGGCCGAAGACCATTCTGCCGGCGGATGTCTGGAGCATGGAGGTGACAACCACCTCCACCCGCTTGCCGATGAAGTTCTCCCCGTCCTCGACCACGAACATGGTGCCGTCGTCCAGGTAGCCCACCCCCTGGTGGGGCTCCTTCCCTTCCCGGATGACGTCGATGATGATGGTCTCTCCGGGAAGGAGCATTGGTTTCAGCGCGTTGGCGAGGTCGTTTACATTGAGTACCCTGATGCCCTGTATCTGGGCGAGCTTGTTGAGGTTGTAGTCCGTGGTGAGAATCTGGCCGCCGAGCCTGGCCGCAAGGGCAACAAGCCCGCTGTCCACCGATTCGGCCTTAAGGTTTTTCAGGGGCGTGTCGGGTATTTCGACCTGGAGTTCGCCCAGGCGCTGGAGCTCGTTCACTACGTCCAGGCCCCTCCTGCCCCTGGTTCTCCTCGCGGGGTCGGTGGAATCAGCGACGGCCTGAAGCTCCAGGAGAACGAACTGGGGGATGATGATCACTCCCTCTAGAAACCCCGTCCTGGCGACGTCCAGGATCCTTCCGTCAATGATGACGCTTGTGTCGAGGATCTTTCGTCCGGCGCACCACCGGCTCTCTTCGGGGGACAGCCGCATTTCCTCATCGTCGTGCCTGTCCCGCTGCCCCCTGATCATGGAGATTTTTTCCTTCAGACCCTGTATGGGCCCCAGGACATGGGGGAGGTCGCTCTGGCGTTTCAGCATGATTCTCGCGCCGAGATACCCGAGGACAATGTTCAGGATCAGCGCAAGATAGCTGCCGAAGAGAAGATCAGAAAAGGGAAGGGCCACGAGATTCGCAATGATGAGTCCGACGATCACGCCGATGGTAGCGGCTGTGATCTCGGACCAGCTGGTGTTCTTCAGGTGTGTTTCAAAAAATGTTCCCATAAGACCGAGCATCCGCAAAAAAACGGGAGAAAGCATCAAGCCGAGTGAAGCGAATAAAACCACCGATAGTACGGTAAGAAAAATTTTTCCGGGAAACCACAGCGGCAGCCATGATTTCCCTGCAATGAACCAGTCTTCCGGAAGAAGGGGAAAAAGAAGCTGGGCCACCTGGGCTCCGATCATGCCTCCCAAAAGAAGAACAAGCCCGGAAAAGATCATCCTGACTATCTTCCCAAAACCCTCCGTCATAGTTTCACCTCTCTTGCAGCCGGTCGTTCCCCTTCCCCGCCGGGAAGGGGCAATAAAATCCAGGGGCGCTCCGTTTCAAACGGAAGGGAAAAGTCATTCTTTTCTTTTTACGGATACCCGTGATTCGAGGGAGGCGAGAAGGGTCGTCCTGTCGGCATACTCTATGCTTCCTCCCACGGGCAGGCCGTAGGCCAGCCGCGAGATGGAGACGTCGGTCTCTCCAAGCCGGTCGACTATGGCATGGTATGTCAGGTCTCCTTCGATCCTCGGGTTCGTGGCGATGATCACCTCCCTCACACCCTCTTCCCCGATACGACGCACGAGCCTGGCGAGACATTCCTCGTCCAGATCCTCGCCGTCAAGGGGAGAAACCCTCCCGCCGAGGACATGGTACAGGCCCGAGTAAACCCCTGCCTGTTCGATGCTGATGAGGTCCTCCACCGTTTCAACGACGCAGAGGGTCGACCTGTCCCGCAGAAGATCGCTGCAGACGGCGCAGGGTTCCCTGTCGGTGATGTTGCCGCACCGGGAACAGGTGAAGATGCGGTCTTTCAGCCCTGAAAGGCACGCGGCCAGTTCCTCGGCATAGGAAACAGGCTGCTGGAGGACAAAAAAGGCCATCCGCCGGGCCGTCTTCGCACCGACGCCCGGCAGCTTCCGAAAAAGGACGGTCAGCCTTTCAAAGGAATCAGGCAGGGACACGAAGGACCTCTAAAACAGCCCCATGGAACCAAGTCCGCCGGTGATCCGCCCCATTCTCTCGGCGGCGAGTTCCTTGCTGCGGCGCAGGGCTTCGTTCACCGCCGCAAGCACCAGGTCCTCGAGCATTTCCACATCGTCGCCCTTCATGACCTCCGGGTCGATACGGACCGCCACCACGTCTCCCTGGCCGTTCGCCGTCACGGTGACCATTCCGCCCCCGGCACTTCCCTCCACCTTTTCGCCGGCGAGGTCCTCCTGGACCTTTGCCATCTGGGCCTGCATTTTCTGCGCCTGTTTCATGATCTTGTCCATGTTCAAGCAAACCACTCCTCTTCTCTGAAATCCCAAAAAATCTCAGTGATGGTAGTCCACACCCCTAAGTATGGTGCAGGCACGGTAAACCTGCTCCAGAAGAAAGACACGGCACAATTCATGAGGCATGGTCATCCTGGAGAGGGAGAGGGAATGGTTCGCCCTGTCCCGAACTTCTCCGGAGAGACCGAATGCCCCGCCGATGACGAAAACGATCCTTCCGTCAGATCCGTCAAGCCTTTCCGAGAGCCACCGCGCAAAAGAGAGGCTGTCCGTTCCACCGCCTCCCTCGTCCAGGATCACTACGTAATCCCGTTCCCGGATCTTCTTCAGAATCTCCTTTCCTTCCCGTTCCACCTTCCGGGCGGTATTGCCGTCCTTCGACTCCGGCGCGACCTCAAGGCCCACTTTCATGAAAGGAGACATCCGCTGAAAATAACGGTCCGCCAAGGCTGAAAAATGATCGTCCTTCGTTTTTCCGACACTAAGAATAATGATTTTCATAGTTTGTGTCCAGTATATTTACCCTATTTTTGCACCGAAGCCGCCCGCTTCTTCTTCCCCACTCTTTTCGACACGAATTTTTCCTGCCGTTCCCTCTCGGCGAGAAGGTCCTCTATCCGTTTCACCTCTTTCCCCAGGGAGGGAAGAACCACGTGTTCAAGGGTGTTGATCTTCAGGGTGGTCTTGGAAAGTTCCCGTTCGATGGCCCCGATTTTCGTCTTGAGGTTGATGTATCTCCAGACGCACTCTTCGCTTTCTCCCAGGGCTTTCAGGAGGTCTTCCACCGAAAGGGAGGTCACGGCGGGGTCGAAGGGAAGCTTCCAGGAAAGGCGCTCCTTCCCCTCAGGCGAAGGGAAAAAGGAGGAATACCGGCATCCCATGATGGTCTTTTTATCCACCTGGACCGGAAGGGGGATATTCCCCGCGGACAGATAGCGGATGGCGCCGTCGCCCTCGAAAAGCCTCACCAGGGAATAGAAGAAAGTGATCCGCCTCGCGGCGAGGAGGAAGCTTTTTTCGGTCTCCCGGAAAAGGCGCCGCTCCTCGTCCACTGCCCGCATCAGGGCGTCCCGTTTCCGTTCAAGGAGCCTCTTTCCGTGGCTCACGGCAATTATGCGCCGCCGGGTGGACAGAAGATGCTCCCTCGTGGGAGGACCGGACGACCTGCCGTTCATGGTTCCCGGGGAAGGGCCGAATAGCCCAGGCTTTCAACCACGTAATTTTCAGGCAGTTTGAAGAGCTCGCTCCTCGGGAGGGTTTCCAGGCATTTCCAGGCGCAGCGCTCCGACTCGGCCAGGGTTCTGCGTGCGCCTCCCTGACCGAGGAACGTTTTCTCGAAAGCCGTGCCGAACACGAGGTATTGTTTTTCCACGGTGGTGAGCCCGTCGTCGCCGACGATGAGCCGCATCCGCTCCACCTCCCTGGCCCTGGCGTAGGAGGCATAGAGCTGGTCCGCGAGGGCCCTGTGTTCGGGAAAGGTTTTCCCTCTTCCTATTCCCTTGTTCATCAGTCTGCTCAGGCAGGGAAGAACGTCGATGGGAGGGTAGACCCCTCTCTCCTGGATCCTCCTGTCAAGCACGATCTGCCCTTCGGTAATATACCCCGAGAGGTCCACCACCGGATGGGTCATGTCGTCGTCCGGCATGGTGATGATGGGAATCTGGGTGACGCTTCCCGGTGCCCCCGCAATACAGCCGGCCCGCTCGTACAGCTCGGCCAGGTCGGAATACATGTACCCGGGGTATCCCCTTCTCCCCGGCACTTCTTCCCTGGCGGCCGCCACTTCCCTCAGGGCGTCGCAGTAGGCCAGCATGTCGGTCATTACCACGAGAACGTTGTACCCCCTGGAAAAGGCGAAGTATTCAGCCGCCGCAAGGGCGACCCGGGGTGTGAGCAGCCGCTCCACCGTCGAGTCTCCGGCGAGGTTCAGAAAGAATACGCCGTTCCGGATGGCGCCCGACTCCCGGAAAGAATTCATGAAAAACTGGGCTTCTCTCCGGGTAATGCCCATAGCGGCGAAGACCACGAGAAAGGGTTCCTCCGAGCCGGGAATCCTTGCGCCGCTCACGATCTGGACTGCCAGTTCGTTGGCGGGCAGGCCGGCTCCGGAGAAAACGGGCAGTTTCTGTCCCCGGACGAGGGTGTTCATGAGGTCCAGGGCCGACACTCCCGTTTCCACGAAAATATCAGGGCTGCTCCTTCTAACAGGGTTGATGGGCGAACCGCCCACGGCGATGAACTCCTCGGCGAAGCCTGCAGGCAGGTCGTCCAGGGGGTTTCCTCTCCCGTCGAAGACACGGCCGACCAGTCCGTCCCCGGCGGGAATCCTGAGGACGTCCCGTTCGAGCCACACGGTAACGCTCCCGGGCGCAAGCCCCATGGTGCCCTCGAATACCTGGATGACCGACAGGTCCCCGTCGATCTGGAGGATCCGGCCCGCCCTTCGTCCCGCTGCCGATTCCACCGCGACGAGTTCGCCGCAGGCAGGCCGTGCAATTCCCCGGACGAAGAGAAGGGGACCGCTTATGCCTTCAATTCTTCGGAATCCTTCCCGGTACAGGGCCGTCATTGGGGCATCACCTCGATTGCTTCGAGCTCCGCCTTCAGGCGGTTCCTCCATTGTTCCCCCCTGCCGGCCATTCCGTCTTTTTTCAGGCTTCTCAGGGCCAGGAGGTCCGATCTCAGGGGCAGGGCGGCCACCTGGTCGAAGAGCACTCCCCGCGACAGGGCTGCCCGGACGGTCCGGTCGCACTCCCTCAACTGGAGGAGGTACAGTTTCTGGAGTTCCGGAGCGAAGGAAGCGTCCTCAGGGACGAAGGCGTTCTGCTGCAAAAAAAGCACCCTGGCCAGCTCGGCCATGAACAGGGTCCACTTGTCCTCCTCGGAAAGACCGTCACGGCCCACAAGCTGCACCAGTTCCAGGAGGGACTGTTCTCTTTCAAGCAGGTCCTTGAGGTAGTCCCGAAGGGCGAACCATTCCTCTCCCAGGTTCTCCCGGAACCACGGGGCGAGCATCCCCTCGTAGAGGGTATAGCTCTGGCTCCAGTTGATGGCCGGGAAATGACGCTGCTGGGCCAGCGATTTATCCAGAGCCCAGAATGCCCCGGACATGCGGAGGCTCGCCTGGGTCACCGGCTCCGAGAAATCTCCCCCGGCAGGAGAAACGGCGTTCACCACCGTGATGGAGCCGTTTCTTGACGGGGATCCCAGGGCTTCCGCCCTCCCTGCCCGTTCGTAATACTGGGCAAGCCTCGATCCGAGGTAGGCGGGATACCCCTCCTCGCCGGGCATCTCTTCAAGCCGGCCGCCGATCTCCCTGAGGGCCTCCGCCCACCGGGAGGTGGAATCCGCCATGATGGCCACGTTGCAGCCCATGTCCCGGAAATACTCCCCCAGGGTCATGCCGAGGTAGATGCTTGCCTCCCTCGCCGCCACGGGCATATTGGACGTGTTGGCCACGAGGATCGTCCGGTCCATGAGAGGGCCGCCGCTCACGGGATCCACAAGCCCGGGGAATTCCTCCAGGACCTCGGTCATTTCGTTTCCCCGCTCGCCGCATCCGATGTAGATGATAAGGTCGGCGGAACTCCACTTCGCCAGGGACTGCTGGGTCACCGTCTTGCCCGTGCCGAAGCCCCCGGGCAGAACCGCTGCGCCACCAAGGGGAACGGGAAAGAGGGTGTCGAGAATGCGCTGACCGGTCAGCAGGGGGATTTCAAAGGGAAGGCGCCGCTGTACTGGGCGGGGAACCCGGACCCGCCATTTCTGGATCATGGAATACTCCCGCCCGTCCTCAAGCCTAGCCACGGTCTCCTCAGGAGCATAGTCCCCCGCTGAAGCGATCCAGGCGGCCCTTCCCGGGAGCTGGTCGGAAGGGACCATCACGGAGTGGAGGAAGGTGGGATTCTCCCGGACGGTGCCGAGAAGATCCCCCGGCGAAAGGATGTCCCCGGGAACCGCCGCCGGTTCGAAGGGGAATTTTACGCCCTTTTTGCGCCGGTCGGGCTTCGCTCCCTTCGGAAGGAAAATGCCTTTCTCTCCGAGAAGGTCGAGGGGACGGCCGATGCCGTCAAAAACGCCTCCCAGCAGCCCCGGCCCGAGATCCACCGACAGCAGGTCGTTCTCGAACACCACCGGCGCTCCCGAGGCGATTCCGTCCGTATCCTCATACACCTGCACCCGGACGCACGACCGTTCAATGCGGATCACTTCGCCGAGAAGCCCCTCCTCGCCGACCCTCGCCACTTCGAACATGGCGGCAGGTCTCTCCGGAACCACCGTCACCACCGGCCCGGAAATCCCCACCACCTTTCCTCTTTTTTCCATGTACGCCGTCACCTCATCTCCCCGCTTTCACAGGAAGGAAACTGGATCCAGACAGGATCCGCTGACTTTTCCAGCCGCTTTCTGACCGATTCCGGGAGCCCGTCGAACCACTCCTTCTCCACCGCGACGAAGGCGGCCTTCTCCCCGGCCAGGGCGGTAAAAACGGACGCAGACTCTCCCGGAGATTCGCAGGCCAGGGGCACGAGCCCCATGAGGGACCAGAGGTCGACGAACACCTGGCTTCCCACGGTGAATCCCCTTCCCGGTTCACTCATGATACCCCTCCTCCGGCAGGAAAAGATGCCGGTCCAGTTCCGCCTCGGGCATCTTGAGGGACAACCCGACCGCGAGAAGGGAAAGGTTCTTCCATTCCTGCACCACCTGGGCCGCATATCCTAAAGACACGTCCGTCCCGAGGAGATTCTGCCTGTAGAGGCTCCTCTGCCACTCGTAAAAATGCCGCTGGAAGGACCGGAAAAGGTCGGACCGGGTCCTTTCTCCGTGTTTTCCCGGTACAAAGGACCATCCTGATCCGGCAAACAGCTTTTCCGGTTTATCCAGTGATTCGAGGGCCTCCTGCGAAAAGCCCCACCCTCCGGGAAGAAAGGCCCGTTCCCCGGCCTCCCCTTCTTCCCTCGGGCGAAGCCAGATGCTGAAATTCCACAGGTCAGTCAGCCTGCCGAGATACTCCTCTATTCTCCGGCCGTTCTCGTTGTTCCTTCCCCTGAGCCGTTCGCGCCACCAGCCGAACCAGCCGGAATAGAGGGTCCGTTCGGCCCGGAAGAGATCGCCCGTTTCATGGAGCATCCGGTAGGCTTCACCCAGGATGCGGGCAAAGTCATGGTTTTCCTCGTGGCAGCGGACAGCCCCGTCGGCGGGGGTGGAACATTTTTTCCACAGGTCATCGTAAAAAGAAAGGTCGGCAAGGGAATACCGGTGCCATGCGGGGGAATTTTTCGGCCGAATACCTCCTGGAGACGCCCGGAGGAGGATCCGCCCGTTGTGCAGGTCGCCCAGAGAGAGGATCACCGAAAAAAAAAGGAAGCTTTCCCCCCGTGCGAGAGAAGCCGCTTCCCGCAAAAGATCCGCCGCCCCCCAGGCCAGGGCGTTCTCAATCCTCCCGAGGAGGGACCCGCCGCCCGTGGCAAGCTGCTCGCGGTACCTGGGCCCATACCGGCTTTCAAGCAGAAAGAGCTCCATATCCTCGAGGGACCCGGAAGCAAGCCGGGAAAAGACTTCCCTTCCGAGAAGCCTCGTTCCCCTCGCCCGTATCACGGCGTTGAGATATTCATAATTTGGCGATTCGCCGATGAATTTCTGTGAAGGAATCATGCAAACACCGGGAGAGCCTGAGAGAAAACCGGGAAGACATTCTTTCCCATCGCGTGAGGAAGGTATTGTCGATAATTTCGTTTTCAGTTTCCGCCCGGCAGCCACCCCATCCGTTCAGATTTGTTTCCCGTATTTCAACGGCATCGAAAAGGCTGCCCGCTCCTGCCGTTTCCCGGAGCAGTTCACCGTCCCCCTTCTCCACGAAAAGAACCGCAGGCCTGCCGCAGGCCCCCAGGGCCTCTTCGGCAAGCCTGGAAAGCACCCGGCCGTACCGTTCCCGGTCGGAAGCGCGGAGAGTCTCCGCCATCTCCCGGAGTTCCTCGCCGAAGGATATGCCCAGGTTTGAAAACTCCCCGAGAAAGAAAGCTCCCGCTGAAGCGGAAGCGCTTTTCCGTCTCTCGGCCGCCAGAGAACGGAACCGGTCGTCCTGTTCCTTCCGAAGGGCGGCCACCTTTTTCTGGACGGAAAGCCTCCTGTCGGCGATGAGATCGGCGATCTCATCGTCCCGGGCTCTTTCCAGAAGGCGCACTTTCTCAAGGTGCTCTCTTGCGAGAGCCTCCTTGAAGGATTCGAGGCCCCTCCCGCCGGTCATTTACTGCCCGGTCCCTCAGGCGAACTGGAGAATGAGCATGATGGCCACGACGAAGCCGAGGATGACCATGGTCTCGGGGATGGCTTCAAGGATGATGATGGTGCCCGCCGTCTCCGGTTTTTCCGCCACTGTCCCGGCGCCCGCGCTTCCGATTTTTGCCTGGGCATAGGCTGTGGCGACGGCAGGGATTCCGACCGCGAGGGCCGCTGCAAGGGCTATGATTGCTTTTTCCACGAAGATCCGCTCCTTCGCTGAAATGGTGTGTATTCTTTTCCGTTTCCGGAATAAAACTTGCCGAAGAACTCCACGTAGTGCAGCCTGGCCGAATGGAGGCCCGATCCGCCGATGGCAAGCACGAAATTCAGGAGGTGGATCATGAGGGCCAGAAAGATGCCGAAGACGGACAGGCCGAAGACATCAAGAAATTTCGAGGCCACGAGGGCCAGGATCGCGGAGGAAAGACCGATGGCGGCGATGCGGACATAGCTGATGATATTGCCGATGCTGCCCAGGGTCTCGATGATCCCTCCGATGCCGCCACCCGCGATGAGAAGGGCAAGACCGATGACCAGGAGGGAAAGGGGAACGGTGAAGACACCCCTTGGCAGTTCCGCCTTCAGGACGATGAGTCCAGCGACAAGGGCCAGGAGCACGGTCAGGTTTCCAGCCTTCTCCATCCAGAGATGCCGGTGCCTGTTCCTGATACCCTGGTAGATGCCCAGGAGAAGCCCGAAAAAGACGTGGGCCGCCCCGAGGGCCACCGTAAAGACCACCACCGGGAGAACGCTCACTGAACGCTCCACCCACAGGGGTTCGAGATGAAAGAGCCTGTGCCCCGCGTCGCCGAAGAACTCTCCCCAGGCTGCGCCCCAGACGATGCTCCAGAGAGAAACGGAGAGGAAAATGGAGCCGACGTCACGGAGCAGAGGACGCACTGCCTTCTTCAGTTTCAGGGAGAGGAGGAGGATCAGCACTCCGTACCCCATGTCGCCGATCATGCACCCGGAAAAGAAAGGGAAGAAGAGAGCCACGGCGGTCGTGGGATCGATCCCCGAATAGGAGGGGGGCCGCAGAAGTTTCAGGAACAGCTCGAAGGGAGAGCTGAGGGGGCTGTTTTTCAGGGAGGTGGGCACACTGCTCCACTCCTTTTCCCCCGGGTGTCTCCATTGGAGGAGCACATCTTCGCCGAAACGGTCTTTCAGGGCTGACACCGTGGGTTCGAGGGCGTCCTCCGGAATCCAGCCGTGCAGGGTGAAGGTATCCGCTGAAGGGTCAAGCCTGGCCTCCACCGCGGCCTGCTCCGTCCGGGCGTCGATGAAAAGGAACAGGGCGGCGAGTCGGGGGCCCCATTCCGCGGAAGCCCGCCGCAAATCCCCGGTAATGGCCTGCAACCGGTCGGAAAGGTTCTCTATCTTTTTCCCGAGGACGGGAAGGGCATCCTCCAAACGCGCACCGGAACAGAACTCGGGCAATGACCAGGGGAGGGCCTTCCAGCGGGACAGGATCTCCGAAGCTTCTTCTTCAAGTTCCGGGGAAACCCGGAGAGCCAGCACACCCAGGAAATCTTTTCCGGGAACGAAATGGTGCCGTCCCTCCCATGTTTCTCCCCTGGCAGAAAAAGCTGCGTGAAGCGCACCAAGGGCCTGCTGGACGGTATTTTCCGGAATGAGCCACACCATGGCCGTGTCCGAAGGGCCGGCATCCCGCCGGAGAAAGGAGGAAAAACGTTCCAGAGTATCCCTTGCTTTTTTCGCCCTGAGAAGGAGATCATCGGCGGCCGTTCTTTCGTCGAGCAGGCTGGAAAGCCTCTTCCCGAACTCCTCGAGGCTTTTCTCGATTTCCGGGGCAAACTCCTCGGACGGAAGGGAGGAAAGGAGTTTTTCGGCGTCGTTGATGCTCTCTTCCGAAAGGGCTGTCCATCCGTCCCAGCCGAGGGATTCCAGGAGGCCCAGCGTCTTTCCCCGAAGCAGACGAAGCGTGTTCAGCCGGACCGACTCGCCGGCTGAACGGCTGCCTTCCTGTTCGAGGTGGAGCACGCCGAGCCTGTGAAGCTCTTCTATGATCTCTCTCCGCTTGCCGGTGACACCCCAGAGGGCAAGTCGGACCATCTTCCGTATCATGGTGCCTTTTCTCCAAGAAGGACGGCGAAAACTTCTTCCCGAAGGGCTTTCAGGGAGGGATCGCCGGCAATACGGCCCGAAATTTCGTCCCTGATGGCCGCAATTTCCATCTCAAGGCCGGAGGCCAGGACCTCGAGGTCTTTTTCCCTCTCCTGCCATTCGGCCTGGACCTTTCTCAGCGTCTCGGCCTCCATCTCGGAAAGGCGAAGGAGCGCCTGTTCTCTGGCGAGACGGCACTCCCTCCGTTTTTGTTCAAGTTCGGCTTCCAGTTCGCTCGAGAAACGGCGAATTTCTTCCTCGATTTCGCCGAATTCTGCGGACTGAGCTGCAATTTCAGTCTTATTCAGCACCGAGGCTCACGCTTTCGTCCATGAGAAACTCGCAGAAGGCCTCGCGGCTGATCATACCTGCAAGCTTGCCGTTTTCCACCACGGGGAGCCGTTTCACCGACTTGCGGATCATCAGGTCCGCCACCGCCATAAGACTCGTCTCGGGTTCCACGAAAATGGGGTTCCGGTTCATGAAATCCCCCACCTTCTTGTTCCCGAAAGACCGGAATCTCGAGAGAAGAAGGTCCTCTTCGTCCTCGAGGAAGGAAGAACGGGCAAGCACTTCGAGATACGTGGGAACGGCGGCTTTCAGAACGTCGGTTTCCGAAAGGAACCCCACAAGGTTCCAATCCTCGTCGAGAACGGGAATCCCCTGCAGGTTATGGCTGTAGAGGACGTGGATGGCGTCCTGGATAAGGTCGTCCTCCAGAACCGAGGTGAGGTCGAAGTTCATCAGGTCCTTCGCGGCGGTCTTCATTCTGGGCTCCTGTCTTCACGGAAGGGACAAAGGCCCATCTTCGTGAGAAAAACCCTGCACACGAAGATAAAGAGGTCGAGATCCCGCTTCCATCTCCAGGGCTCCTGGAGAAGGCGGAACATCCATTCGAGACCGAGTCTCTGCCAGGCGCCAGGGGCCCTCCTGAGCTGTCCCGACACCACGTCAAACGCTCCGCCGACCCCCACGGCGACCATGTCGCCGAGAAGGGGGGCATTTTCCCGGATCCAGATCTCCTGGCGGGGAACACCCATGGCAACGAAGAGAATCTTCGCTCCGCTGTCGCGGACGGCCCCGGCAACGGAGGCGTCTGCGGGATCGAAATAGCCGTTCCTCCAGCCGGCGATGACAAGGTCCGGGTACTGTTCCTTCAGGGCTTCGGCAGCCCCTTTCACCGATTCTTCCTTCGCCCCCAGCAGGTACACCGGCAGGCTGTCCGCCGCAGCAGTCCGGGCCAGGCGCATCATGAAGTCTATCCCCGCCACTCTCTCCTGGACCGGCGTACCGAGAAAACGCAGGGCCCAGACGAGCCCGGCCCCGTCGGCAAGGGTCAGGAAGGAGCTGCGCAGCGCATCGGCATATTCCCGGTTCTTTTCCGCTTCCATGACTGCAAGGGCATTCACTGTGGACACCAGCGAGACCCCTTTGCCGGACAGCGCAGCCGCCCGGGTCTTGGCGAGGGCGTAGTCCATGGAGATATTATCGACAGACGTGCTCCAGATGGAGGGTTTCAGGGGCATTTCCGCATTCTCCTTCATTTTTCTGATGAAAGGCATGATGGCAAGGCCGGTGAAGAGGATGGTGGCGCTGACCCACAGCATCATGAAGAGCGAGTTTCCGAGCTGGGAGATGGCGATGACGGCTCCCCCGAGGGCGCAGAGAGACGTGATGAAGCGGACGGCGCTGGGGTGGTCGAGACCCCGGCTGATGAGCTTGCTGTACAGGACTGCCGCTCCGTGGGGCTTGGAAGAAAAGGCAAGGCCGGCGAAGTGGAGGGACGCCTCCATGATGGGAATGGCGAACAGCCCCAGCGGGAGGAGCAGAAGGGTGCTGAAGGTGATTCCCTTGCTCACGCCCAGAACTGATGTCCCGGCCACGAGAACGCCCCAGAGAGCCGAGAGGGATTCTCCCATCCGGCGGTACATGTGCCCGTGGCGGCTCCAGAACGCCCCGAGAAAGGCGAGGCCGCAGAGGGACATGAAAAAGGCGTCGGGAAGATCCTGGCCCGAAAACACCGTGGCGAGAAGGAGCAGGGAGAAACTGACGGCGAGAAGGTGGCCCGCCATGCCGGGAATGTTGTCCAGCTGCTGGAGAAGGACCGGGAAAATGCCCACCCAGAGGGCGGTCACAATGATGGAGACTTCAGGGGAAAAATAGTGATACTGCCCGTCGGGAAGACCGATAAAGCCTATCCTGGGCCCGAAGAAAGCAAACAGAAAGCCGACGAAGAGGTAGGCCGTCTTCCACCCCCAGTGAGGCCGCATGTGCTGGCACGTCCCGACGAGGGAGGCGAAGGCGGCCATGCCGACGATGAAGCGGGACACTGAACTGCCGGCCCAGAGGGCCGCGAGGACCCACGACGCAACGAGCAGAAGATCCCGGAAGTAGTTATACTGGGTCATCTCCATGCTTTTTCGGCAGCGCCGCTGCAAAACGAAGCACAGCACCACCGCCGCCGGAACAAAAAACAAAACCTGGGCCATGAATCTTTCCGCAAACAGTATGATTAGTCCTCCCCAGATATAAGGCTCCACACTCGATTTTACCAGCAGCTCCGCGATTTTTCCACCCCCGGGGGGTACGGAATCCGCCTTTTTCGGGCGGAGAGAGTCCCACGGGGGTGGATCAGCGGGATCTCAGCGGATTTCCGTGACGCCTCCCATGTAGGGAACGAGGACTTCCGGAATCCCGATGGAGCCGTCTTCCCTCTGGAAGTTCTCGAGAACGGCGATAAGGGTCCTCCCTATGGCGATGCCCGAACCGTTCAGGGTATGGACGAACCGGGGCTTGCCTCCGTCGGCGGGACGGAACCTGGTGTTCATCCTCCGGGCCTGGAAATCCTCGCAGTTGCTGCAGGAGCTGATCTCCCTGTACTTGTACTGGGAAGGCAGCCAGACTTCCACGTCGTAGGTCTTGCTCGCCCCGAAGCCCATATCGCCCGTGCAGAGGCAGATGGTCCTGTGGGGAATCCCGAGGGCCCTCAGGACCTCCTCGGCGTTGTCGGTCATTTTTTCCAGCTCGTCGTAGCTGGCTTCCGGCGAAGAAATTTTCACCATCTCCACCTTGTCGAACTGGTGCTGCCTGAGCATGCCCCGCACGTCCCGGCCGTAGGCCCCGGCCTCCCGGCGGAAACAGGGGGTATAGGCCGTGTAGTACAGCGGAAGCTGCCCCTCGTCGAGGATCTCCTCGGCGTGGAGGTTGGTGAGGGGCACCTCGGCGGTGGGAATGAGCCAGAGGTCGTCGTTCTCGCATTTATACAGGTCTTCGGCGAACTTGGGAAGCTGCCCGGTTCCCCGCATGGTTTTCGAATTCACCATGAAGGGCGGCTGGACCTCCAGGTACCCGTGCTTCTCCGTGTGAAGGTCAAGCATGAAGGCCAGCAGGGCCCTTTCAAGCCGAGCCCCCAGCCCTTTCAGGACCGTGAAGCGGCTCTGGGCCAGGGATGCCCCCTTCTCGAAATCCATGATGCCCAGGGCCTCGCCGAGATCCCAGTGGGGTTTGGGCTCGAAGGAAAACGTCTTCGGCTCCCCCCAGCGGCGGACCTCAAGGTTGTCGTTCTCGTCCTTCCCCACGGGAACGGAATCATGAGGACGGTTCGGAAGGGAAAGGAGCATGTCCGAAATCTTCCCGTCGATCTCGGAAATGCGGGCGTCGATGTCCCGTATCCTCTCACCGATGACCCGCATCTCCTCCATGACGGCGGAGGCGTCTTCCCCCTTCGCCCTGGCGGCCCCCACCTTCCGGGACCCTTCGTTTCTGCGGGCCTTCAGCTCCTCGGTCTCCGTGAGCAGTGAGCGGCGCTCCTCATCGAGCCCGAGGAGCGGTCCGATGTCCATATCATTGTTCCTGTTCGCCAGGAACTGTCTCACTTCATCCGCGTTGGAGCGGATCCATCGGATGTCAAGCATGGTCTTCCTTCTCCTTTCCGGTGCGAAGTTCGTTCATGATGTTGGCGGTCTCTATGGCGGCGAGGGCGGCCTCGGCCCCCTTGTTGCCCCCTTTGCTCCCCGACCGGGCGACGGCCTGGTCCATGGTGTCCGTGGTCAGCACGCCGAAGGACACGGGGATACGCTGGGTCATGGCAACCGATGCCAGCCCCTTGGACATCTCGGCGGAGACGTATTCGAAGTGGGGCGTATCTCCCCGGATGACCGCACCCAGGGCGATGATGGCGTCATACTTTCCGCTCAGGGCCGCCTCCTTGGCCACGAGGGGCAGCTCCCATGCTCCGGGGACCCTGATGACGTCGATGGCCTGGTGGCTCACCTCATGCCGGAGCAGCATGTCTTTCGCCCCCTCGAGCAGCTTTTCGCTGAAGAGGCTGTTAAACCTCGACACGACGATGCAGAAACGCAGCCCGGCTCCGGTAAGCTTTCCCTCTATGATTTTCATTTCGACCGCTCCTTTCAGCCTGTGTCAACTCAGGATGTCCCGGACGTGAAAAAGGTGTCCGAGCTTGGATTCTTTCGTGCCGAGATACCGTTCGTTGAAACGGTTCGGCGGAATGACCAGGGGGATCCGCTCCACGATCTCCAGGCCGTATCCCTGGAGCCCCACCACTTTCCTCGGGTTGTTGGTGATGAGCCGGATGCTTCCCACGCCGAGGTCCTGGAGGATCTGGGCTCCGATGCCGTAATCCCTCAGGTCGGCGGGAAAGCCCAGGGCCACGTTGGCCTCCACCGTGTCCAGCCCCTTTTCCTGGAGCTGGTAGGCCTTGAGCTTTTCGGCAATCCCGATGCCCCTGCCCTCCTGCCGCATGTAGAGAAGCACACCCTGCCCCTCGGCCTCGATCATCTCCATGGCCTGGGCAAGCTGGGGACCGCAGTCGCATCGCAGGGAGCCGAAAACGTCCCCGGTGAGGCATTCGGAATGGACCCTCACGAGGACGTCCTTTTTTCCCTCCACAGCCCCCTTCACCAGGGCCATGTGGACGCGGTCGAGATTGTCGTCGTTCACGTTCCGGTAGGCATGAGCGGTGAAGAAACCGTGGGAGGTGGGCATCTCCACCTTGGCGATCTTCTCCACCAGCTTTTCCCGCTTGCTCCTGTAGGCGATCAGTTCCTCGATGGAAATGATCTTCATGCCGTTCTTCCCCGCGAAGGATACCAGGTCTGGCAGGCGGGCCATGGAGCCGTCCTCGTTCATGATCTCGCAGATCACTCCCGCGGGAGGCAGCCCGGCGAGGGTGGCGAGATCCACCGCCGCCTCCGTGTGCCCCGCCCGCTTGAGCACCCCGCCCTGCCGGGCCGCCAGGGGAAACATGTGCCCGGGACGGTAAAAGTCCTCGGGAGCCGAGGACGGGTCGGCCAGGGCCCGGGCGGTTCTCGCCCGCTCCTCGGCGGAAATACCCGTGGTGCAGCCATCCCGGGCGTCCACCGTCACGAGGAAGGCGGTGCCCTGCTTGTCCGTTCCTTCCCTGACCATGGGTTCAAGCCTGAGCCGCCGGACAATCTCCCTTCCCAGGGGAACGCAGACTAGCCCCCGGGCATGCCGGACCATGAAATTGACGGCATCGGTGGTGACAAGGGAAGCCGCGATTATGAGATCGCCCTCGTTCTCCCTGCAGTCATCGTCCACCACGATCACCATTCTGCCGTTCCTGATATCCTCCACGGCCTCTTCGATGGAGCTGAACACTTCGCCGCTGATTCGTTCGTCCCTGCACAGAGCGGTCATGAAAATGCCTCCTGTATGCGCTAGATCCATCCGGCGTCCCGGAGAGAATCCGGGGACAGGGAAGAAGCGCCTGTATTCGTATTGAAGGAGGCCCCGGTTTCAAGAAGCCTCCGGACGTACTTGCCGAGGATGTCCGTTTCAATGTTCACCTCGTCGCCTGGGCGGAGGTCTCCGAGGGTGGTGGCCTCCAGCGTGGCGGGAATCAGCCCCACGGTACAGGAGGCTCCAGAAAGCCGGGCAACGGTGAGGCTCACGCCGTCCACCGCCACGGACCCCCTTGGAACCACCATGGACGCCGTCTCGCCGTCCAGAAAAAGCGTGAGAAGAAATCCGTCCCGTCCCCTGGAAACCTCCCGGACCGGGGCCACTCCGTCGATATGGCCCGTCACGATATGGCCGTCGAGCCTCCCGTCAGCCCGCAGGGCCCGTTCCAGGTTCACCCGCGTCCCTGGGCGGAGCGACCGGAGTTTCGTCTTCTTCAGCGTCTCGGGCATCACGTCCACAGAAAAAATCTCCCCCTCAAGGGCCGAGACCGTCAGGCAGGCGCCGCAGACCGCCACGGACTGGCCGTAAACCAGTTCTCCCGCGAACAGGGGAGCCCGGAGAGAGAGGACGGTGCACACCCCGCCGGGCCTGAGGGAGACTACCGTTCCCACCGTTTCTACAAGGCCGGTGAACATTCGGGCACCCCCTCCAGCAGAAAATCATCCCCCACGGGCTTCACCGACGCCCCCCTGATCCTGATGGTCTCGTCCATGGAGGCAAAGGCCAGGGGGCCGGAAAAAGGACGGTTTCTCCCCATGATCCTGGGGGAAAGGAAAAGCGCCACTCCGTCCACGAGGCCCTCACGGAAAAAGGAAGCGATGACCGAAGGGCCCCCTTCCACGAGAAGGGAATTGACTCCCCGTAACGCAAGGACGGACAGGATATGGGACAGGGAAAGCCCTGAAGAACCCGAAGGAACCGCGATCACATCCATTCCCGCCGCAGCCGCAGCCGCCCTTCGCTCCCCGGGAGCCTCCTCCGAAACGAACACCGTCGTTCCCGGGGCGCAGACCTTCGAGCCCGAAGGGATGGAGAGCCGGGAATCCAATACTATTCTCATCGGGGACTCTCCGCAAGTGTGCCGCACCGTCAGTTCGGGATCGTCGGCGGTCACTGTGCCGGCTCCCACGAGGACCGCGTCGTGCTCCGACCGCAGCCGGTGAGCTGATGCTCTGGCGTCCGGACCGCTGATCCACCTGCTTTCGCCGCTTTCGAGGGCCATGCCCCCGTCCAGGCTCACCGCCCCCTTCACCGTCACCCAGGGCCTGCCGAGGGTCACCCTCCGGATGAAGCCCCGGTTGATCCACCGGCACTCCTCCTCGAGAATCCCCGTTTCCACCGCTGCGCCCGCCGCGCGGAGGATGTCCAGTCCCCTGCCCCTGACCCTTTCGTCAGGGTCCGTCATCCCGACGACCACCCGGGAAACACCCCGTTCGGCGATCAGAGGGGCGCAGGGAGGCGTTCTGCCGAAATGGGAACAGGGCTCCAGGTTCACGTAAAGATCCGCCCCTGCGGCATCGGCTGTTTTTTTCAGGGCCGCCCGTTCGGCATGGTCCTCGCCGCAGCGGGAATGGAAGCCCTCCGCCAGCACCCGGCCCTCCCGGACCACAACGCAGCCCACCAGGGGATTGGGGGACGTCCGTCCCGTTCCCCTGAGGGCCAGGCTCAGGGCCCTTCTCATGAAGTACTCGTCAATTTTTTTCCTGTTCAGTCCCACCGGTGTTCTCCTTCAACACGGATAAAATCCGCTCCGCCATGGCCGGCCCGATCCCCGGGGCCGTCGCGAGCTCCTCCGCAGACATGGCCGCCATGTTCCGGACGCTCCCGAACCTGCCCAGAAGCTGGGCCGCCCTGTGCCTGCCGATCCCCGGGACTTCCTCGAGGACGGACCGCCGAAGCCGGGCGGAGCGGGACGCCCTGTGGCTTTCAATGGCGAAGCGGTGCGACTCGTCCCGCACCCTCTGGAGAAGCCTGAGGGCGGAATCTCCGAAATCGAGCCGCAGGGGCTCCTCACCCGGAGTATGGTATATCAGTTCCTCCTGTTTTGCCAGAGACACCGCGGGCAGGTCCTTCAGGCCGAGGTCGTCCAGGGCCTTCCGCGCAAATTCGAGCTGCACCGGGCCTCCGTCGATGAGCACGAGCTGGGGCAGGGGTTCGCTGCCCTTCAGCGACTGGCCGTAGCGGCGGGTCACCGTCTCCTCCAGGGAGCGGAAATCGTCCACCCCCTCCACAGTTTTGATCCGGAACCTCCTGTAGAGGGATGTGTTCGGCGATCCCTGCTCGAACACCACCACCACGCCGTAGGTCTCCCTTCCGGACATGTGGGAGATATCGAAGCCGTCGATCCTCCAGGGGATCACGGGAAGGCCGAGCACCTGCTGGAGCCTGTTGAGGCACTGCCACATATCCCCGTCGAAGTCCTCCCTCAGGGGGGAGGTGATCCGCTGCCGGGTGATCCTCCAGATGGCCCTGATCGTGTCCCGCAGCCGTGCTGCCTCCTCGAAGGCAAGGGACTTCGCCGCCCTGTCCATCCGCTTTCTCAGCCGTTCCACCACCTCGGAGGATTGGCCCTGCAGGAGGAGGATCACGTCGTCCACCCGTTCCCTGTAGTCCGCCGGGGTCACAAGCCCTGCGCAGGGGCCGAGGCACCTCCCCAGGGAATAGTGCAGGCAGGGTCTGCCGTTTTTCTCCGGCGTGGAGGCGTCGATGTCCCTGGCGCAGATCCGGAGGGGAAAATATCGCTCGATGAGCCGGAGCAGCGACCGGACGTCGCCCGCGCTCACGTAGGGGCCAAAATAGAGGGCGTCGTCCTTTCCCCTCTGCCGGGTCACCACGATCCTCGGGAAGAGCTCCCGGGTGATCTTGATGTAGGGGTACCGGTCCGACATCTTGAGGTCCACGTTGAAGAAGGGACTGTACTTCCGTATCAGCTTGGCCTCGAGAATCAGGGCCTCCACTTCCGACTCGGTCCGGATCACCGAAATGTCCTCGATGGACTGGACCAGCTTCCGGAGGCGGGGGGACGCGAAGGAATCATGGCGGAAATAGGACGAGACCCTTTTCCTGAGAGATTTCGCCTTGCCGACATATAGTACCTGCCCGTCGCCGTCCCGCATCAGGTAGACCCCGGGACGGTCGGGCATTTTTTTCAGAAGCCTGGAAATTTTTTCGCTCGCCACGTCTTCCTCCGGTGCAAATGTTCTGTGGGTATACGTGCGTATTGTACGGTAAAAGCGGCTAAACAACAATAAATTCCCGTCTACTAAAGGTTCCGTCCATTTCTCTCCTTCAGGAAACGAAGTTTTTTCCGTGAAGCAGAAACGGGGCAGCAGACCTTCCTCTGTGTTCCGGGCAAAAAAGATATATAATAAATCAGTTTGGAAAATTTGCGCATAAAAGAAAACCCGGCATCCCACTACGCGATACGCCCTTTCCTTTTTTCTGCCGGGGAAGGAAAAACCGTTATTCCTGCACGCTCGTTCGCCCCGTTTCCGCCTGACGTCTGTTTCGCCGGCTACTGGCCCCTGGTGCGGCGGTGCAGGATGAAGAGGAGGGAGAGAACCGTGATACGGAAATTCGGTTTTTCAGTTTTGTGCGGGGTGATATTTCTGTCGGCCGCCGGAGCGGTCTTTTTCTGCCCTGACGAAGGCGCGTGTGAAACGGTGAGTGCCGGCGGCATAGAATTCACCATGCCGGCCGGATGGGTCCCGAAATCGGCACCGGGCGTGAAAGCCGCGTATGACCTCTTCTATCAGGGAAAACCCTATGCAGAAATGTACCTGTCAGAGGAAAAACTCAATGAGCCGAAGACAGCAGCGCAGGTACTCGAGGACGGGATCAGGAAAAATATGGGAAACCTGACCAATTACCGTTCCCTGGGAAGCAGCAGTGTCAGGGTCGCAGGTACGGACGGAGTGGTCCACGACTTTTCATACTACATCCCCCAGACTACGGTCCAGTTCACAGGCCGCGTACTTGTACTCGTAGTCAACGACGCAGCCTATTCATTTTTCTTCAACACCACATCGGGCTACTTTCCCCATGTAAAAGGCTCTTTTGAGGACATTGCCTCCTCTGTCAAGGTTGTGGAAAAACCCGCCCCGCCCCAGGTCCAGGCTGAAACCGCCGTTCCGGAGACCGTTGCGCCCGGTGCTCACGAAACAGCGCCGGGAAAAAGGACTGTTGAAGAGCACTGTTTTCTTCTCGACCTCACCCCCGGATGGAAGGAAGCGCCGACCCCCGGAGGAGCCAAGTACCGGCTTTACAACGCAAAGGGAAAATACCTCGGGGGATTCTTCCCCGGCGGCACCAACTCATTGGATCAAACGATCGCGGTCATGTGCCTGCCCACCAGGGAAGACCCGCTGCAGGCAGTATTGCACAGAAAGACGGCGGAAAACAAAAAGGAAGAGGAATACAAGGAGATAAAAACGGAAAAACGGACGGTGGCAGGCTGCCCCGCACTTCTCCATGATTTTTCCAGCAGGATAAACAGGCAGGATCCATACATTCAACGGTACTGCCTGATCGCCGTAAAGGATAAGCCTGACACCGCATCAGTTATGTATCCCCCGTCGATCTACAACTTCTCGTTTCTGGTCCCTGCCGATAGATTTGAGGAAGCAAAAACCGAAATCGAGGCCCTGCTCGCCTCAATACGACTTAAAACCCCCCTTCCTGGGCAGGAGTTGTCTTCGACGCCTGCAGTTCCAGCTCCGGCCGCAGCGACACCGGAAGGCGGCCAGCTTCCGGAGCTGACTGAACAGGAACTTCCGGAACTGGGCGGAGAGGAAGACCATGGAGCATTCCAAGGTCCCGGGGGAAAGTTCACAGTCACGCTCCCGGAGGGAACCGTCCCCAACAGGGAACCGGACCCCGTCTTCGCCGGAGGTCCCGGAAAAGCCTCGACGTACACCATCCCCGGGAAAGAAGGCACGGTTATCGTTCTGAACACTTCCGGATCCGATGCTGACGGGGTGGTCTACCGCAACACCCTTTCGGACAGGCTGAACGCCAGGCTCAGCAATGATGCGGCGTGGACCGTGGAGGGCAGGGACGTCCCTGTCAGGATATTTACGACCGCCGATGGCCGCGTTCTTGCCACCGCTCTCTTCCCCCATCACGGCTTCCTTATCGGAGTGCTCCTTCCCAGGGGAGAATACAACGAAGCCAGGGAATGGATCAGGGACATGATCATGAGTGTGAAGAAAAAATGAAAACCAGCCCTCGGCAGCAACCGCCGGACAGGTGAAGACTGCCTGCGGGCCCCCCGGGCCTTTCGGAAAAAGGAGCCTGCTGTTGGATATATGCCGGCTGTAAGGACGGAAAGGAAACCCTGTCTCCCTTTTCTTTTTTGGTGAAACAGGTATACTCTTTTTATGAAAAACAGAAATTCCATTGGTCTGAACTATTGCTGAAAGGCCGTCCATACCGGGCATACAGTGCCGTCAACAGGCAGTTCGCCGCGCTTTCGGACGCCATCGCTGAATGCACTCCCGGCCGAAGACCGCTGAACGCATTAGAATATCGACCGCAAAGCATTTGGAGGTGCTAAAAATATGAGCCTGGTATTGTACAACGACCTGACACGAACAAAAGAGCCCTTTGTCCCCGTGCGGGAAGGGCATGTCGGATTCTACAGCTGCGGCCCCACCGTCTACGACTACTTCCACATCGGGAACGCCCGGCCTTTCATCGTATTCGACGTGCTCCGGAGATATCTTGAATACAGCGGCTATACCGTCACCTTCGTCCAGAACTTCACCGACATCGAAGACAAGATGATCGCCAGGGCCAACAGGGAGGGCATCACCGTCCGGCAGCTGGCCGACCGGTTTATCGACGAGTATTACAAGGACGCCGACGCCCTCGGGGTCCGGCGGGCGACCCACAATCCCCTCGCCACGGAGCACATGGACGAAATCATCGGGCTGGTGAGCACCCTCATCGAAAAGGGGCACGCCTACGAGGCGGACGGCGACGTCTTCTTCGACGTGAGCAGCTTCCCGAAATACGGCGCCCTTTCCAAGCAGAGCCTCGAGGAGCTTCAGTCCGGCGCCCGCATCGAGGTCAACGAGCGGAAAAAGCACCCCCTCGACTTCGCCCTCTGGAAGGCGAAAAAGGAAGGGGAACCCTCCTGGTCCAGCCCCTGGGGCGAGGGACGCCCGGGCTGGCACATCGAGTGCAGCGCCATGTCCATGAAATACCTCGGCGATACCCTGGACATCCACTCGGGCGGGACGGACCTCACCTTCCCCCACCACGAGAACGAAATCGCCCAGGCCGAGGCCGCCACGGGGAAGCCCTTCGTCAAGTACTGGATCCACAACGGATACCTGCTCATCGACAAGGAGAAGATGTCCAAGTCCCTCGGCAACTTTCTCACCGCCAGGGCGGCCCTGGAAAAATTCCCGGCCCGGGCCATCCGGTTCTTCATGCTGAGCGCCCACTACCGCTCCCCCATCAACTTCTCCGAGGAAAGCCTCCTCCAGGCGAAAAGCGCCATGGACCGGCTGGACAACTGCTGGTCCGACCTTGGTCACGCCATTGCCAACAGGAAGAAGGGAGAGAGGACGGAGGGGAACGAAACGGCCGCCCTTTTTCCCGCCCTCGAGGAGAAATTCCGGGCCGTTCTGGACGACGACTTCAACACCGCCGCCGCCACCGGCGTCCTTTTTGACGGCGTCAAGGCCGTCAACACCTACCTGAAGGAGAACGATATCCTGGATCCTGCCGTGCTCGAGGCCGCGGAAACCTTCTTCAGGGAGCTTGATTCCGTCCTTGGCGTCCTTCCCGCCGGAATATCGGGAGAAGAGGGAGAGGCCGCCGGAATCGAAAAGCTCATCGCGGAGAGGAACGACGCCAGGAAGAGAAAGGACTTCAAGCGGTCGGACGAGATACGGAACGAGCTCGGCGCCAGGGGCATTGTCCTCGAGGACACCCCCGACGGGACCAAGTGGAAGAAAAAGGGATAGGCTTTACAGGGCGGGACCAGTCCCGCCCTTTTTCATTCTCCGCTCGAGGAGAAGCACCAGGGGAATGCCCAGGAAGCAGCAGGCCACGATCTGCCCCAGTCCCACGTAGAGGGCGCAGAGGAGAAATGGAATGTCCAGGAGAAAGGAGAGGTACCCTCCCACCACCGCCATGTTCACAGCCACGGGAGGAACGGAGGCAAGCCAGACGTTCGGCATCTTTGCCGTGAGAACCGCAGCGATCAGCGTCGCCCCGCTCCCCAGCGCCACGTCCAGGATGCCGAAGCCCCCCGCGAAATTGGCAATCAGGCAGCCGATGAAAAGCCCGGGAACAGCCTGGGGAAACAGGAAGGGAAGCACAGTGAGGGCCTCCGAGATCCGCACCTGGATATGGCCGTAGGAAATGGGGGCGAACAGGACGGTGACCACAGCATAGGCCGCCGCCACCAGCCCCGAGACGGCCAGCGACCTTGGGGCGAGCAGATCTTTCATATTCCACGGCATTTTCCTCATGAGTCCTTCCTCCGGTTTACCCGCCCTTCCGCCCCTTCAGCAGCGGAACGAAGCGGCAGTAATCGTGCCACGTATCCTCGTACTCCCCCCGGAGGTTCATCTTTCGCAGAAGGAGCCTCTGTCCGCCGGGCATCACGGAGAGGGGAACCACCAGCCGTCCTCCGGGTGCCAGCACCCCGGACCACCATTCCTCCAGTTCCGGAGCCGCAGCGGTGACAATCACCCCGTCGAAAGGACCGGCAGGGCGGCTTTCCGGACTGCCGTCGGACCAGATCACCCGGACGTCGAACCCTAGCCCGTCAAGGCGCTCCCGGGCACTGTCCGCCAGGGAAGCGATCCGCTCCAGGCTCGTCACCTTCGCGCCCATGGCACAGAGGACTGCCGCCTGGTAGCCCGATCCGGTGCCGATTTCAAGAACCGTCTCCCCCCGGGCGAGTCCCAGCAGTTCCGTCATCCGGGCCACCATGTAGGGCTGGGAGATGGTCTGATCCTCCCCTATCGGGAGGGGGCTGTCGATCCATGCGCTCTCCCGGAGGGCTTCATCCACGAAAAGGTGTCTCGGTACGGACCGCATGGCCTCGAGAACCGATTCGGACCGTACTCCCCTCGCCACGATCTGCTCCCGAACCATCCGTTCCGCCAGACTCCGCCACTGGGTCATGGAAATTCCTCCAGTCCCGCAGAAGTTTACCGGAGTATTGTACCATGACGAACAGGCCGGACCCGCACGGGCGCAGAAAAAAACCGCCCCCGAAGGGGCGGCCGCAAATGCTGTACAGCAGCGGCGCTGCGACGTATCACTGGCCGTAGACTCCCAGGAGGTCCCGTTCCTTTCGGGCGAGCCGCTCTTCCTCGCTCCGCACGGAAGCGGCATATCGCTCAAGGGTAGCGACGGCCTCCCGGCGGCGTTCCTTCATGGAACCGTCCGAAGGCTCTGCCGCGGCCTGATCGGCGGCCGCCCGCAGTGCCAGGTCCACCATGTTCCGGTCCTCTTCCGCAATATCCGCAAACCTGGCCAGGGACCGCAGGGCTTTGCGGAAGAGGGCCGCCTTCTCCTTTTCTCCCGCCAGGACGGCCTGGAACAGAAGGATGAAAAGGGCTGCCTCAATGTCATTCCGGGGATGGGGAAGGGAAGCGATGCTTTCCACAGGCGCTCGATGAACGCGGAGAGTCTCCCGGAAATCGCAAAAAACCCTGAAAGCCCATTTCATGGTAATGGACCGCTGCTCATCCTTCATGAAAAGGATGGCCCTGCAGCCGATCCTCTTCATCAGCCCCAGGGGATCCCTGGCGGCTTCGCGCCTCAGGTCCTCAGGGCTCTCGCTCCTCTTCACCGACGAAGCTGCACGGGCAGCCATTCTTCCATTCCTCCTCCTGTGTGTACACCATTGACAAACCCCGGCATCCTTTTTGGCCTCCACATAAGGACGGCCTGAGAAACTTTCGGCGGATATGGCGGTCTCATCCCCAATTACCTTCTCCACCTCCGCAAATGCTGTATTTTCAAGCCTTTACGATAATTCAGTGTAGCAGTCCGGAAAGCAAAAAGCAAGTTCGGCCCCCTCCCTGGAGGGAGCCTGCCGCCCGAAAACGCTTGACAATCTTCAGGCAGTTCTTACACTGGATGCACATTCTCAGGCTAAAAAAACAACAACCAGGGAGGGGTTTCCATGAAAAAAACAATGGCATTCGTTCTCTGTGCCGTCCTGATAATCGGGCTGGCGCTCACCGTCACGGCACCGAAGACAGCTGACGCCGCCGGTGTGGTGAAGATCGCCCTCATCATCGAGAGCACCGTTGATGATAAGGGCTGGTGCCAGGCCATGCACGACGGCATTCTTCAGGCGCAGAAAGAGCTTCCCGGGCGGATCGAGTACAGCTACAGCGAAAAAATGAAACCCGTGGACGCCGGTTCCGCCGTTCTCCAGTACGTATCCCAGGGGTACCACATCGTCATCGGCCACGGCGCCCAGTACAAGAACCTGATGCTCGAAATGGCCGAGGAATACCCGGACGTCACCTTCGCCTTCGGCACCAGCGCCGAGACCGGACCCGAAAACGTCTTTACCTACATGCCCCAGAGCGAGGAGACCGGCTATCTCTCCGGCCTGATAGCGGGCATGACCACGAAAAAGAACATGGTCGGCCTTGTCGGCCCCGTGGACGGCGGCGACGCGGCCCGTTACAACCGGGGCTTCGTCCTGGGCGTGCAGGCGGTCAACCCGGAGGCGAAGATAATGGTCGCCCATACCGGTTCCTTCGCTGATTTCGTCAAGGCGGGGGAAGTGGCCGAGACGCAGATCAAGGCCGGTGCCGATGTGCTCACAGGTTCTTCCCAGCAGGCACTCGGCGCCCTGCGGGCCGTGGCGGACCACAAAGACGCCCCGATCTGGTGGGTCGGCCAGGACATCGCCCAGATCCACATCACCGAGGGGTACAAGTGCATCGCCGCCTCCTCCTACAACTACGGTGCGGTCATCGTCAGCCTGGTCGCCAAGCTGGACGCCGGGGTGAGGGGCGGCGAGTGTATCCCCCTGAACTTCTCCAACGGCGGCTTCGTCTTCGCTTTCAACGAGGCTCTGAAAGCCATGTACACCGGTGCCGTCGAACAGAAGGTCAACGAAACGCTGAAAAAATTCCGGGCGAAGCCCGACACCCTCGACTGGAGCGCCGTGGACTACTCGAAGCTCTGATATTCATGAAAGTCCTGCGGGGCCCATTCCCCCGCAGGACTTTTTTTCTATCCCCCTATGCCGGGAGGTCTCCCATGGAACTGAACGCCCGCAAAATCACCAGGCTCCGGGTGGAGCACATCACCAAGCGCTTCCCCGGGGTCCTCGCCTGCAGCGACATTTCCCTCTCCGTCGGTGAGGGCGAGGTGCTGGCCCTGGTAGGAGAGAACGGCGCAGGAAAGACGACGCTGATGAACATCCTGATGGGCCTGTACCGTCCCGACGAGGGGCGCATCCTGATCAACGGCGAAGAGACCTTCTTCCGCTCCCCCGGAGACGCCTTCGCGGCGGGGCTGGGCATGGTACACCAGCAGTACATGCTGGTGGCGAACATGACGGTGCTGGAAAACATCGCCCTGGGCTACACCCGGGCATGGTCTCCCCTGGCTCTCGACCTGGACATGGTACGGGCCCGCATCGGCGAGATCTCCCGGAAATACGGCCTTGCCGTGGATCCCGACGCCTACGTCTGGCAGCTCTCCGTAGGGGAACAGCAGCGGGTCGAGCTGGTGAAAACCCTCTGCCTCGGTGCCCGCTTCCTCATCCTGGACGAGCCGACCAGCGCCCTGACGCCCCAGGAAACGGACGAGCTTATCCTCCTTCTCAGGAGAATGACGGCGGAACTCTCCATCATCTTCATCAGCCACAAGCTCCAGGAGGTGAAGAACCTCTCCGACAAGGTGGCCATCCTCCGCCGGGGGGAGGTGGTCTTCCAGGGCAGCACCGCCGACCACTCCCCGGACGATATCGCGGCGCTCATGACGGGACGGGAGATTCACCTCCCCAGGAACGAGGCGCCGGAATGCGAGGGAAATCCCGCCCTCGACATCCGGGGGCTGAAGGTTCGGAGCGACCGGGGCTTCCTTGCGGTGGACGGCCTTGACCTCACGGTATGCGCCGGAGAGATCGTCGGCCTCGCAGGCGTCTCGGGCAACGGCCAGCGGGAGCTTGCCGAAGCCGTCAACGGCCTGCGGAGAACCGAGGGGGGCGAAATCCTCTTCTTCGGCCGGGACATAGCCGACCATTCGCCCCGGGACGTCATCGACGCAGGGATGGGGTACATCCCCGAGGAACGGAACACGGAGGGGATCGTCCCCTCCTTCTCCATGAAGGAGAATTTCATCCTCAAGGACGCGGGCAGTCCGCAGTTCTCTGAACGGTCGTTCCTGAAGCTGAAAGAGATTGACCGGAACGCGGACCGGCTGCGCACGGAGTTCGACATCCGCAGCCCCGACACGGATGCGACGGCTGGCTCCCTCTCTGGCGGCAACATCCAGAAGGTCATCCTCGCCCGGGAGATTTCCCGCAGACCCCGATTTCTCGTGGCGGTCTATCCCACCAGGGGCCTCGACATGGGGGCTGCGGAGTTCATCCACAGGCGCCTCCTGGAGAAGCGCATGGAAGGGATCGGCATCCTCCTGGTCAGCGAAGAGCTGGAGGAAATACTCGACCTCTCCGACCGCATCGCAGTCATCTTCAAGGGGAGGATTCTCGGCACCCTCGACCGTCGGACGGCGGACAGCAGGAAGATAGGCATCCTGATGGCAGGTGTGCGCAATGACGAAGCAGTTTAAGATCCTCTACAGGACCGTTATCATCTTCCTGGCCGTCGGGGCGGCGATGCTGGCAGGGGCCCTCATCCTCTGGACCATAGGGGCGGACGTGACGAAAACCTACTCGGTCATCATCTTCGAGCCGCTCAAAAACAGGATACAGGTCGGCGAAGTGATCATCCGGGCCATTCCCCTCTCCGTCATCGCCCTTGGGATCTCGGTCGCCTACCGGAGCGGCATCATCAACATCGGCGCGGAAGGGCAGATGGCCATGGGCATCCTCGCCGCCACGGCCGTTGCCCTCGCTCTCCCCGGCCTTCCGAAGGCCGTCCTTCTGCCCCTGGCCCTCACCGCGGGGGCTCTCGGCGGAGCGGCATGGGGCTTTCTACCCGGCCTCCTCAAGGCGAAACTTCACGTCAGCGAACTGCTCTCCACGGTGATGCTGAACTACATCGCCGCCCAGTTCTACACCTTCTGCCTCCGGGGGCCCATGCTCGATCCTGCGGAGATCACCATGGGCAGCGGAACGCCCCAGTCGATGCGCCTGACAAAGGCGGTCTGGCTCGACAGGCTGGTTCCGGGCACGAGAATCCACACGGGCGTCTATCTCGCCCTCTTCCTCGCCTTCGCCGTCTGGCTGCTCCTCTGGAGGACCTCCTGGGGGTACAGGATGCGGGCCGCAGGAGCGGGCGAACGGGCTGCGCGGTACGGCGGCATCGGAGTGGCGGGCTGCCTCGTCGCCGCCATGGTGATCAGCGGGGCCTTCGCCGGGCTGGCCGGGGCCGTGGAAGTCGCGGGAGTGCACCGGCGGGCCATCGAGGGCATCACCGGCGGCTACGGATTCAGCGGCATCGTGGTCGCCCTCTTCGGAGGACTGCATCCAGCGGGCATCATCCCCGCCTCCTTCTTCTTCGGCATGCTCATCGTGGGGGCCGACATGACGCAGCGCATGGCGGGCGTACCGGCAAACATGGTGCTTGTGCTTCAGGGGGTGATCATCCTCGTCATCGTGGCAACGCGGATGATCCTCGCGAATCCGTACATGGCGGACCGTGTCCGGCACAGATACCAAGCCCTGCTCAACCGCAACAGTGAGGAGTGATCTCATGGACTTTTCCGTCAACATACTCGCCCTCGGCATTCCCTTCAGCGTGGCCCTCCTGCTCGCCTCCCTCGGCGAGATGTTCAACCAGAGAGCCGGGGTTTTCAACCTCGGCTGCGAGGGGATCATGGCCATGGGGGCCTTTCTCGGCATGCTTGTCCCCTACTGCGTTGGCCATGGAGGCCCCGTGCCGGAAACGTTCAACGTGCTGGGGCTCCTGCTCGCCATGGCCGTCGGGGCCCTCCTCGGCATCCTCTTCGGGTTGGTGGTGGTCTCCTTCCGGGCACCCCAGGGAATCGCAGGCATCGGCCTGCAGATGTTCGGCGTCGGCACCGCGGGAACCCTCTTCCGTCACTTCGTCGGCGGAACCCAAAGCGTTCCCGGCATCGACAGGCTCCCGATCCCCGTCCTCTCTGAGATTCCCTTCCTCGGCCCGGTCCTCTTCTCCCACAATCCGCTGGTCTACCTGACGTTCCTTCTGGTTCCAGCCGCATGGTACATCCTCTTCAGGACGCCGTGGGGGCTTCGGGTCCGGGCCTCCGGAGCCAACCCCCGGGCGGCGGACTCGGTGGGCATCCGGGTCAACCTGGTCCGGTTCCAGGCCCTGGCCGTCGGCGGTGCGCTCGCGGGCCTGGCCGGGGCCTACCTCAGCCTCTGCCAGGTCAAGATGTTCAGCGACGAAATCATCGCGGGACGGGGTTTCATCGCCGTTGCGCTGGTCTACTTCGGCCACTGGCGTCCTCTGAAGATCACGGGGGGAGCGCTGCTCTTCAGCCTCGCCCAGGCCCTCCAGCTCGCCATCCAGGGGCAGGGGATCGACTTTCCCTACGAGTTCGCCGTCATGCTCCCCTACGCCCTGGTCATCGTCGTCCTCGCCTTCAGCCGGGAAAGCCTGCTGCTGGGCCCCACCGAACTGGGCAAGCCCTTCAACCGGGAGATACGTGCCTGAGGATCGGGCCGCCGCATTTCCGAAAGGGGAGAAAGCATTGAAGGCACTGGACAAAACGCTCCTGAGACGCTGCGTCGAACTGTCCGAAGAGGCGGCCGCCTCGGGGAACCACCCTTTCGGCGCACTGCTGGCGGACCGGGAGGGAAACATCCTCGTCGAATCCGGAAACATCGAGGTCACCGAACGGGACTGCACCGGCCACGCCGAAACCACCGTCATGCGTCTCGCGGGGAAAAAGTTTTCCAAGGAGTTCCTGTGGGAATGCACCCTCTACACCACCGCAGAACCGTGCTGCATGTGCATCGGCGCCATCTACTGGGGCAACGTGGGAAGGGTCGTCTTCGGCATTACGGAGAAGCAGCTCCTCGAACTCACGGGGGCCCATGAAGATAACCCCACCTTCGACCTCCCTTCCCGGGAGATCATCGCCAGGGGACAGAAGAAGATAGAAATTGTCGGCCCAGTCACCGACAGGGAACTTCAAGAGGAGATCATCTCGGCGCACAGAGAGCACTGGACGAAGGGGAAGTAATTCGGGACTTATAAAAAAAGCTGGAAGAGCAGGAAGCTCCCCGGCTGTTTACGGCAAACAACTGGCGGAGGCGTGTGGGAATCGAACCCACCGGAGACAGCCTATACTGCCCCCCACTGGATTTGAAGTCCAGGGCGCCCACCGGGACACATTCGCCTCCGCGCCGAGACTATGATAAGCCATCCAACAATAGGCGTCAACAGCATTCAGAAAGTTTTCCCTGTTGTCTGACAAAAAGGCACAAAAAACAAGAAGGCAGTTTAGTCCAGTGTGGTTAGAAAAACATTCCGTTGGATCAAATGTCAGCCATCCACGAAAAATTCCCATAGAATCATGAAGAAAGAGGAGAACGGATGAGATTGGAGGAGCTTCTGACCATTTTTCCACTCTCCCCTGAAAGCAAACGGCTGTCCTCCACGGCAGGTGCTTTTGCCTTCCTCGGCCCGGAGACGTAGGATACTCGGGTGAAAGTTCACAAGGAAACCAATTTTCTGAAGAATGGGGATGAAGCAGGTGGGCCAGCAGGCTCAGAAAATGAACATGACGGCAGTGCTTATTGTTCTTATCGTAGCCGCAATCGGAATCTACATGTTTGTCTCCACCATGAAGTGACGGAATCCGGCTGAGAACAGGGGCCCCGGAATGGGGCCCCTTCTTTTATTTCGCGGAAAACCAGACCATGTCGTGTCCCACCCTGACCTCGGTCACCTTGGGAGAGGCAAAGAAGTCACTGAATGACAGGACCGGCGCAGCTTTCGCCACGGCCCTTCCCACGTCGGCGGCGGAGATGAAAGGATTGTCGTTGGTCGAATCGTCGAACCGTATCAGGGCCTTTCCCGCTCCGTCGATGACATACTGCCCTGTAAGGCGGATCAGGGCGTTCATGCTGAAGGTCCCCTTTCTCCGGTAGGCGCCGAACACCATGACCTTCCCGTCCTTCAGTTCCAGTTTCGAGACGGCGTAGTGGGACATTTTTCGCTGCAGCCTGGCGAGGAAGTCCTTTTTCAGGATGGTCCCCGAGAGACGGCTGTCTCTGTACGAAAGGATCCGTATTCCGTCCTCCGAACGGGTAAAGAGGACATCGGACAGCACCAGCAGCAGGCGGTCGTAGGCGACTCCCCCGATCTCAGCCCTTTCAAGGCAGACGGTCAGTGTGGGGACGGCGCCACGCCGCAGCTCCTCCTCCGTGGCTGAAACCACCGGAAGGACCGATTCCGCCCTGACCCTCTCCGAAAAATACCGGGAGAACAGTTCCTCTTCCACGGAGGAGGCTGCCGCGGGCCAGGCCAGAAAGACCGCAAGAAGAACAGGAACAACAAGCAGAAAACCTTTTCGGCACATCGTCGTCACCTCACCGGAGGAGTGAACTGATCATGAGCTGCCTCATGCATTCTCGAAGGAGTATGAGCGTATCCCCTGTTCATCGGAGAGAATCTTCGCCTCGAAAAGAGGAGCCCTTTCGTCGAGTATTTTCGGTGCGAGAAGGCTGTAGAAGGGATTGATTCCCTCGAGGGACAGGCTCTCCTCCGCAGGATGCCAGAAAGGCACGCCTTCACAGCTTTCACGCAGTTCCCCTTCAAAATCCCTGGAGGAGAAATAATACCCCGTAGCCTCCGCCTCTCCCGAGAGAATGTGGGCGATGCCCCGGAGGCGAAGGGACCGGAGACGGTACCCCGTTTCCTCCTCGATCTCCCGGATGCAGGCCTCCCTTGCCGTTTCCCCCCGCTCCTTCTTTCCCCCCGGGACGGTCACGGTGCCGTTCCACGGAGCGGTCATCCTCCGGTAGAGCAGAACACCCTTTTCCCGGAGCAGAAAACAGAAGACGATGGGGAGGGGGAAGCATCCTGAAACGGCCATGGTCTTATTTCCCCCCCGAAAGATTCAAAGATCTGCTGACCGTCATTTCGAGCATGGCGGAAATGGTGCCGTCGAAAAGAGGTTCGGGGTTCACGAGCTGCCCCGAGAGGCTGAGTCCGAAGTGAAGGTGGGGACCCGTGGAACGGCCCGTCATGCCGCTTTTTCCTATGACGGCGCCCCTCTTTACCCGTTCTCCTTCCCTCACGCCGATGGAATCAAGATGGAAGTAATGGGAGATCACCCCGCCGCCGGAGTCGACGTAGACGCTCTTTCCCGCGAAATAATGGTCCCCCGCGAGAACGACTCTGCCGGGCAGGGCCGCCCTGACGGGATTTCCGGCGGCAGCGCGGAAGTCCATTCCTCCATGGGGGGTTCTCGGCTTTTTGTTCAGAATCCTCCGCCGTCCGTAGGGACTTGTCACAATGCCGTCCACGGGCCTGGCAAGAGGAAGTCCCCATTCCCTGGACAGGGTGACCGTGGAAAGGGCTTTTCCGACGGCTTTCCGCTCCTTGGCGATCCGGGCCAGCACGTTTGCCGGCGGCGTCACCATGCTCTCCGGAAGGGTCAGATGGTCCTCCCTGTACTTCACCGGGGTCACCCGGATGGAAAGGGACACCCGGCGACGGGTCCCGTTGGAATTGACGGTCACCTTCATGGTGTGGAGGCCTGGCTTCACCTTCCCGGTCTGGGTGCCGAACAGGCCGAGGGCGACATAATGGTTGTTCCACAGGGCCACATCGAGGGGAATGCTCCGTCCCTGCCATTCCACTGACACACCCGTGAGCGGGACGGACGAGGTCACCCGGATCACGAACGGGCTCCCCGCCCCGACAGATGAAGGATACTGCACGTTTGCCCCGGCCAGGGCTTCGCCGGGAAAAAGAACCACGAGCAGGAAAAGAAGAATCCCCGCAGCCGAACGCGTTCTACATGACAGTCCCAAGAACAAGACTCCTTTTCATTTCCTCCCCAGGGGGAGAAGTGGATACAATCTCCTCAACTAAAAAAGCCTTTTCAAAGAACGGAAGGGACGCTTTCAGCTTTTCCTCGCAGCCGTACCGGATTTCCAGCAGGGTATCGCCGGCGGAGACGGCCGCTCCTTTTTTTACCGCCATACGGGCGCCAACGGAGAGATCGATGGGCTCACCGAGAGCCATTCTGCCTCCTCCGAGGCGCTTGACCCCTTCACCGACTGCCCGGGCATCGATCCCGGCCAGCCTGCCGCCGGTTTTCGCCCGGACAAAGGCTGTTTCCGGGGCAATGGACAGAACCGCTTCGGGTTCGCAGCACAGGCGCACCTCCCCGCCCTGGGCCTCCACCAGAACCTTCATCTTTTCAAGGGCGCTCCCGTCGTCCAGCTTTTCAGCGGCCAGGGCGCACCCCTCCTCGAAGGAAACGCCTTTTCCAAGGGATACCATGGCTCCAGCCAGGGAAACGGCCACTTCGCGCACATCGGCCGGACCTCCGCCCTTCAGCACCCGGACCGCTTCAAGCACCTCCACGGCGTTCCCCACCCATTCGCCCAGGGGCTGGTCCATGTCGGTGATCAGGGCAATGGCCTTTTTCCCCAGGCTTTTCGAGAGGGACACGAGGGCCTCCGCCAGGGTTTCGGCGCTGTCGAAATCCTCCATGAAAGCGCCGCTGCCGCACTTGACGTCAAAAACGAAAGCGTCTGCACCGCCGGCGATCTTCTTGCTCACGATGCTGCTGCAGATCAGGGGGAGGGATGGGACCGTGGCGGTGACGTCCCGGAGGGAATAGAATTTTCCCTCGGCGGGAGCCAGGTCGGCGGAATGACCTGAAATGGCGCAGCCTATCCGCTTCACCTGCCGGAGGAACTCCCCGGACGGAAGGTGGGTCCGGAAACCCGGAATAGCCTCCAGCTTGTCCACCGTGCCGCCCGTGAACCCGAGCCCGGGGCCCGAGAGCTTGGCCACCGAAAGTCCGCAGGCCGCCGCCAGGGGGACCAGCAGCAGGGTGATCTTGTCCCCCACCCCGCCGGTGCTGTGCTTGTCCACCAGGAAAAGGTCGTCGCCGAAGGAGAGCGTCTCTCCGGACCGGGCGAGGGCAAGGGTGAAGTCCCTGAGTTCCTCGTCGCTGAGCCCGTTGAAATAGACCGCCATGAGCCATGCCGCCGCCTGGTAGTCGGGAACCTCCCCGGAGGCGAAGGCCTTCACGAACCGGGCGATCTCCTCTCCCTGGTGAACGCCGCCGTCCCTCTTCCGCTCGATGAATCCAAGCATGTCCATGCTATTCCATCTCCCTGAAAAGCCCCTTCAGAAGGCGTATCAGCCTGTCCGAGGCCTTCGCCATCTCCTCGAGCACCTCGTCGCCGGTCAGGGTGTTTTCCGTCATCCCCGCCCCGTGGTTGGCCACGCAGGAAATGCCGCACACCCTCATTCCCATGGCGTTCGCCGTGATGACCTCGGGCACCGTGGACATACCAACCACCGTCGCCCCGAGCAGCCTGGCCATGCGGACCTCCGCTGGGGTCTCGAAGGACGGGCCGGAGAACGCCATGTACACCCCTCTCCGGACGAGGATGCCTTCTTTTTCCGCCGCCCGCTCCGCCGCCTCGATCAGTTTCCTGTCGTAGGCGTGGGTCATGTCGGGAAACCTCGGATTCCACCAGGGAGTGTCGGGCCCCCTCAGGGGATTGGCTCCCATCCAGTTGATGTGGTCGTACAGAAGCACCACGTCGCCGGGAGAAAGAGCATGATCCGCTGCCCCTACGGCGTTGGTGGCCACATAGGTCTTCACGCCCATGGAAGCGAACACCCGAACGGGGAAAACCACGTCCTCCATGGAATACCCCTCGTAATAATGGACCCGCCCCTGCATGACCGCAACGTATTTTTGCGCAACTTTTCCGAGGACAAGCCTTCCTGCGTGCCCGGGGGCGGTGGATACAGGCCAGCCTGGAATATCCCCGTAGGGTATCACGGTCCTGTCTTCAAGGGCATCGGCGAAGGCTCCTAGGCCCGAACCGAGGACCACCGCCGCCTCCGGAACCCCGTCGGAACGGGAACGCACATAGTCGAGGGCTTTCTGGACCCTGTTCCGCATCTCTATTCCTCCTCTGTAAAAAAAGAAAGGTGCCTACGCCCTGGGATGAGCCTTATCATAAACGTCCCGCAGCTCGAGGTCAAAGTGCAGGTATTTCTCCGTGGTGGCGATGGACGAATGGCCGAGCAGCTCCTGCAGGGTCCGCTGGTCCATCCCCCTCCTGAGGAGGTGGGTGGCGAAACTGTGGCGGAGTACGTGGGGATGAAGGCGGGATGCCGGAATTCCGGCTTTCGCACCCCTCTTGCGGAGGGTCCTCCAGATGTCTTCCCTCTTCATTTGACTGCCGCTTCGGGTGAGGAACAGAAAATCTCGGGGAACCTTCAGGAGAAGGGGCCTGCCCTTTTCAAGGTAGAGGGCCACCCTCTCGCTCACCTGCCCCAGAAAAGGGATCGCCCGCTCCTTTTCTCCCTTGCCGAAAGCCCGGAGCACTCTCGCAGAAAAATCTACGTCCCTCAGCCTGAGGCCGCACAGCTCCCCAGCCCGAAGCCCGCAGCCGTAGGCCGTCTCGAAAAGGGCCCGGTCCCTCAGGTCGAGGGGCCCTGCCCCTGAGCAGGCCTGGAACAGACGGTCCACCTCACCTTCGCTGAGGATGCGGGGCAGTCCTTCCTTTCGCCCCGGGAGCGAGGGAAGGCGCACATCACCGCTCCCTTCTCCCTCCTGTTCGAGGTAGCGCATCCATGTTCTCAGGGCGGCGATGATCCGCTGCTTCGT
>Ga0209612_1000472_pt1 | contig 42281 bp, 35 predicted proteins | sample BioC12SIPDNA_FD_185746 | JGI IMG/M metagenome (GOLD analysis project Ga0209612, IMG submission 185746) | Anaerobic biogas reactor microbial communites from Washington, USA - Biogas_R1_B C12 SIP DNA (SPAdes) (version 2) | ecosystem: Engineered > Bioreactor > Anaerobic > Unclassified | place...
GTTGACCATCTACGAAGTGGCCCGATCCGTGCCCCCCGCAGTACTCGTAGCCGTGTCCGGGGGGCGCCAGCGTCCTGAGCAACGGCTCCACCAGCTCGAACGCCGACCTGTCGCCGCCCACCATGAGGCAGTAGCCCACCTCGAGGCCCCATACCCCGCCGCTGGTGCCGGCGTCGAGGTAACGGATGCCGTGCTCGGCGAGCGCCGCGCCCCGCTCGATGTCGTGCTGGAACGGGGAGTTGCCGCCGTCGATGAGCACGTCCCCACGGTCGAGGAGCGGCACGAGCTCGTCGATCGCCGCCTGGGTGGGATCGCCGTACGGCAGCATGATCCAGATCGCCCGCGGCGGGGCCAGCGCCTCGACGACGTCGGCGAGCTCCCTGACCGGCTCGGCGCCCTCGGCGCCGAGCTCCTCCGCCCTGGCCCAGGTCCGGTTCCAGACGACCACGCGGTGGCCGTCGCGCAGCAGACGCCGCGCCATGTTGGCCCCCATCCTGCCCAGTCCGACCATCGCTACGTCCATCTCGTCCTCCTCTGCGCGCCGGGCCAGACGTCCGGCGGCGTCATCTCACTCGTCCAGCGCCCCGGCGACGAGGGCGGCGAGGCGCCTCACGCCCGCGCCGGGGTCGTCGCCGAGGTCGATGCGGAGCGCGCGGCAGCCGTGCGCCCGCAGGGCGCCCAGGTCGCCGCGCGCCTGCGCGCGCTTCAGCACGCTGAAGCCGTAGGGCCGGCCGGGGATCTCGACGTCAGTCTGGTCGTGGCTGACGAGCTGCAGGAACAGACCCGTGTTCGGGCCGCCCTTGTGCAGCTGGCCGGTGGAATGCAGGAACCGCGGGCCGTAGCCCAGCGTCGTGGCTAGCCGCAGCCGGTCGCGCAGCTCGAGGCGCAGCGCCTGCAGGTCGTCCCAGACGCGCTCGTCGGGCTGCACGTACGCCTGGAGGGCCACGTAATCGCCCGCCCGCGCCTGCGCGAAGAAGGCGACCAGCGCCGCCGGCAGATCGTCGTCGTCCACCGGGAACGCCACCCGGCCGTCGCCCTCGGGGAGCTCCTCGAGCAGCTCCCCGCCGGCGACGAAGCCGGCCAGCAGCCGCTTGGTGTTGTCCTTGCTCTCCTGGACGTTGGGCTGGTCGAAGGGGTCGATGTCGAGCACCCGGCCTGTCGCCGCGACGGCGATCTCCCACAGCAGGAACATGCCGCCGAGCTCGTACACGTCGCCCAGCTCCCAGCCGACGACGGGGTGTCCGGCCGCGGCGAGGTCCATGACCTGCTGGGCGTATCCCGTGGCCGCGACGGTCTGCAGGCCGACGCTGACGAACACGCGGTCGTCGCCGTACACCGCGGGGTCGCCGGGCGTCTCGAGGTCCACCGGCAGGATGCCGCGGCCCTCCTTGCCGGTGCTCTCGGCGACCAGCTGCTCCACCCAGGCGCCGAGCGGGCGCAGCGGGGGTTCGGCCAGCAGGGTCAGCTTGTCGCGCCCGGCGAGCGCCGCCTCGCCGAGCAGCGCGCCCAGACGCAGCGCCGGGTTCTCGCTCGCCGGCACCTCCGGTCCGCAGGCGACGGCGACCGCGCGGGCGCCGTCCAGCAGCCGCTCCAGGTCGATGCCCATGAGCGCCGCCGGGACCAGGCCGAAGAAACTGAGCGCCGAGTAGCGCCCGCCGATGTCGGAGGGGTTCACGAACACGGCGCGGAAGCCCTGGTCGAGGGCCTCCTTCTGCAACGACGTGCCCTCGTCGGTGATCGCCATGAAGTGATGGCCGGCGTGGTCGCCGTCCAGCTCCTTGAGGCGTTCGTAGAAGTAGGCGTGGAAGCTCGCCGTCTCGGTGGTGCCGCCGGACTTGCTGGCGACGATGAAGGCGGTCGTCTCGAGGTCGACCGCGGCCTCCACGGCGAGCACGGCCGCGGGATCCGTCGAGTCCAGCACGTGCAGATCCAGATAGCCCCCGCGCACGCCGATCACGTCGCGCATGACCTCGGGCGCGAGGCTGGACCCGCCCATGCCGAGCAGCACGGCGGAGCGGTAGCCCTCTGAGCGCAGGTCGTCGACGAAGCTCTCCAGCGTGGCCACGTCGCCGCGCACGGCCTCGAACACGCTGAGCCACCCGAGCGCGTTGCGGATGACGCCCTGATGTCCCTCATCGTCCGGCTTCCACAGGGTGGCGTCGGCCTCCCAGAGCCGCGCGCCGAACCGGTCGGCCTCCAAGGCCTCCAGACGCCTGCCCATGGCGGCGTTCAGCCAGGCCGGCAGCAACCACTGGTCCATCATTCGGCTCCTTCCGCGGAGAGCAGACGCGCGCGCTTCTCCTCCACGATCGCCACCGCGTCGTCGAACGCCTTGACGAAGAGGGCGATGCCGTCCTCCTGCAGCTGCGCCCCCACCCGCTCGACGTCGATGCCCACGTGGTTCAGCTCACGCAGCAGGCGATGCGCGTCGTCGATGTGGCGGTCGGCGGTCTGCGCCACCGTCCCGTGTTCCCTGAAGGCCTGCAGCGTGTGCTCCGGCATGGTGCTCACGGTCTGCGCCCCGATCAGCTCGTCCACGTACAGCGTGTCCGGGTAGGCCGGGTTCTTGACCCCGGTGCTCGCCCAGAGCACGCGCTGCACCTTGGCGCCGGAGGCGGCGATGAGCTGCCACTCGCGTCCGTTGAGGAACCCGCGGAAGCGCTCGTAGACCACCCTCGCGTTGGCCACGCCCGCCCGGCCCCTCAGGGAGAGCAGGCGCCGCCGCTCCGCCTCGTCGGCGGCGGCCGCAGCCCTCTCGTCCAGCAGCTTGTCCACCATCGTGTCCACGCGCGAGACGAAAAGACTGGCCACCGACGCCGAGGCGCGGATGGTCTCGCCGGCGTGGAGCCGGTAGTCGAGCGCCTGCAGGTACGCCTCGGCCACGGCCTCGTACTGGCTCAGGGTGAACAGGAGCGTGATGTTGATGTTGAGGCCGTCCTTGAGACACTGGAGGATGGCCGGGACCCCCTCACGCGTGCCGGGGATCTTGACCAGCACGTTGGGCCGGTCGACGGCCGCGAACAGCCGGTGCGCCTCCGCGATCGACCCTTGCGTGTCGCGCGCGAAGCCCGGCGCCACCTCGATGCTGACGAAGCCGTCCTCCCCCCCGCTGGCGAGGTACACCGGGGCGAACACGTCGCAGGCGGCGCGCACGTCGTCGATGATGAGGCGGTCGAGGATCTCGGCGGAGCGCAAGCCCTCTCGGGCGAGCTCGAGGACCGCCGCGTCGTACTCCTCGCCGCCGCCGATGGACTTCTCGAAGATGGACGGGTTGGTGGTCACGCCGCCCAAGCCGTCGCGCTCGATCATGCGCTTGAGGCCGCCGCGCTGGATCAGGGCCTTGTCGATGTGGTCGAGCCACGGGCTCTGACCCAGTCGGCGGAGTCCGGCGAGCCGGCTCTCGGCAGGGGGCACGGCGATCACTCTCCTTTCGTCAGGCGCTGGACCCTCAGGGGCCCGGTATGGCGGACGGCGCGCGGACCGCCGGCGCCGACGCGCCGGCCGCCCGCGACGTCCTCCTAGTCAATCCCCACCAGAGGCCGATTTCAAAGCAGGGGACGACCTCAATAGTCGCCGCTCTCCGGGACGATGCAGATGAAGGAGAGCGGCGCGTCCGCGTCCGCCCGGAACTGGTGCTCGTGGCCGGACGGGACGTAGGCGTAGGAACCGGGCGTCAGAGGATGCTCCTCGCCGTCCAGGTACAGCACGCCGCTGCCGGCGGCGACGAAGTTGATGTGCGGCCAGTCGTGGCCGTGGCGTGGCGTGTGGCCGCCCGGCTCGAGGTCGAACAGGCGCATCACCCACCCGTCCCACCCCTGCTCGGGCGAGACGAGCACGCGCTTGACGACCCCTTCGACGCCGGCGCCCGCCATCGGGACGGCGTCGAGGTCCGCTTTGTTGCCCACCACCCAGCGGTCGCTCATGTGTGACTCCCCTCGTTCGCACCTCATCGTCGGCACTCTACCCATCCGGCCCCTGCGGACACCTGCGGAGCCGACGATCCACAGTGAAAGCCGGGCGACGCCCCGGAAGAGGGCTCCACTCCGCCCGGCGCCGGGTATAGTCGCCTCAGGACCGGGAGGGAGACATGGAGTATCGAGTCGCGCGTGATGAGTTGACGGACGGACAGATGACGCAGGTGCAGGCGGGCAAGCGCAAGCTGCTGCTGCTCCGCTCCGGCGGCGAGTACAGGGCCTTCGCCGCCCTCTGCCCGCACTACGGCGCACTCCTGGCGGAGGGGCTCCTGCACGACGACCACGTGCTGTGCCCGTGGCACCAATCCGTCTTCGACGCCCTCAACGGCGATCTCATCGAGCCGCCGGCGCTCGCGTCGCTGCCGCAGTTCGCGGTCCGCGTCGAGGACGGCGACGTCTACGTCGAGGTGCCGGACGACGCCCGGCGGCAACGCGCGCCGGAGATGGCGACCCCCGACCCGGACGCCGACGGACGCCTGTTCGCCGTGGTCGGCGGCGGCGCCACGGCGGTCGCCGCCGTGGCGGCCCTGCGTGAGGCGGGCTACCAGGGCAGGATCATGCTGATCAGCGCCGAGGACCGCTGGCCCTACGACCGCCCCAACCTCAGCAAGGATTATCTGGCCGGCGGACTCAAGCCGGAGTGGATGGCCCTGCACGCCGACTCGTTCTACGAGCGCATCGGCGTCGAGCGCAGGCACGACGTCGTCACCAGCCTCGACGTCGGCAGCCGCGAGATCCTCCTGCAGGGCGGCGGATCACTGACCCCGGACGCCGTCCTCGTCGCGCCCGGGGCCGAGCCGCGTCGCCTTGACCTCCCCGGCGCGGACCTCGCCGGCGTGCTGACGCTGCGCTCGTGGGACGACTGCGACCGGCTCGTCGCGGCGGTCGACGAGGCCGACCACGTGGTCGTCGTCGGGGCCAGCTTCATCGGCACCGAGGTGGCCGCCAGCCTCCGGCGCAAGGACAAGGACGTGGTCGTGGTGGCGCCCGACGAGGTGCCGTTCGCCCACACCCTCGGAGCGACGGTCGGAGAGACGCTGCAGGCCGCGCACGAGCAGCGCGGCACCCGCTTCCGTCTGGGGCGACGTCCGGTCGCACTGCACGGCGACGGAACCGTCGCGAGCGTCGAACTCGACGACGGCGAGCAGCTGCCCGCGGACGTGGTGGTGATGGGCATCGGCGCCCGGCCGCGCACCGGGTTCCTGCGCGGCGTCCAGGTCGATGACGACGGCGGCGTGCGCGTCGACGAGCAGTTGCGGCTCGCGCCGGGCGTCTGGGCCGGCGGCGACATCGCCCGCTACCCCGAGCCGCACGTGGGCGAGGCAGTCCGGATCGAGCACTGGCGCCTCGCCGAACAGCATGGCCGCGCCGCCGCCTTCTCCATGGCCGGCGCCGGCAAGCCCTTCGACGGCGTCCCGTTCTTCTGGACCGAGCAGGCGGGCCTCCTGGTCGGCTTCGCCGGCGTGGGCGGCCCCTGGACCGACACCGTCGTGACGGGCGACCCGGCGGCCGGCGACTTCACCGTCTTCTACGCCCGCGACGAGCAGGTGCGCGCGGCCTGCGGCACGGACGGCCGCGCGCTCGACGCCTTCACCGAGCTCATGCGGACGGGACGGGTCCCTGCAGCGTCGACGCTGCGCGCGACCGGCGGCGACCTCGAGCGCTATCTGTAGCGGACGCTCCCGACGTGTCGAGCTGGGGCCACCCTGCCCGCCGGCGGGCGCGGCGCCGCGGACTCACTCGAGCTCGAACACCACGACGACGTTCGCGCTGATGTCGAGCTCACCCGGCTCGATGGGCACGGCCTGCGCCGCTTCGGCCAGCGCCATCCTGGCCAGGGGGCGCGGGGAGACGCCCACGTCGCTCGAGCTCATGCTCAGCACCGCTCCGATGCTCCTGCCGGCCGCCTTCGCCATCGCCTCGGCGCTGCTGCGGGCGTCCTTCACGGCCGCCTCCATCGCCTCCGCCCGGAAGGGCGCCGGATCGTCCACCGTGAACCACGGCCCGTCGATGGTGTTGGCGCCCGCGGCGTTCGCCGCCGAGATCACCTCTCCCAGCCTGGCCATGTCGCGCACCTTGACCTGCACGCTCAGCGACGCCTGGTACCCGGTGATGACCTGCTTGCCGTCGCGCTCGGTCGTCTGCGGATACACGCTCAGGTCGCGCGTCTGGATGTCCTTGCCCGCGACGCCCAGCTTCTTGACCGCCGCGGCGATCCGCTCCGCCGCCCTGGAGGCGTCGTCGAGGGCGGCTTTGGCGTCAGACGACGTCGTGGTGACGCCGAGCGACACCTCCGCCGTATCCGGAGCGGCCTGGGCGGCGCCGCTACCGGAGGCGGTCACGGTGTCGGCGGCGACGCCGGCCGGGGCGGTGACGACCTTCGTCGTCGTGCAACCCGGCAGCGCCACGAGCGCCAGCGCGAGACCTGTGACCAGCGCGACCGTGGCGTTCCTCTTCGTGAGAGCCATCGTGATCCTCCTTCACCGCACGAGCATGCCGGACACGGCCCCCGCGCCCGTGTCGCTGTCCGCAGAGACGCGCCGTCACGCGCGGGGGTTCGCGGGGAGTCGGGCGCGGTGCTCCGTCAGCGGGCCGCGCCCGGCCTGGTGACCTCGCAGAACACGCTGGAGCCGTCCACCTCGCTGATGCGCGCCTCCAGCCCGAGCGACGTGCAGAGATCGCGGAAGCCGCCGGCGGTCATGCGCCCCGCCCGGAAGCCGTCCTCGCAGACGATCACGCCGTCCGCGGACGCGGCGCGATCGACGCGCCCGACCAGGCCCTCGGCGGCCTGGGCCTCGAACCAAGTCAGCCGATCCTCCCAGAACCCGTCCGCGTACGAGGACATCAGCACGATCCCGCCCGGTCGGGTCACCCGCACTGCTTCCGCCAGGAGGCGCCGCTGATCGACGCCGAAGGCGCAGATCCCGTTCTGCAGGCAGAGGACCGCGTCGAAGGCGCAGTCCCGGAACCGCAGGTCGGTCGCGTCCATGTGGAGGAGACGGCAGCGCCCCTCGCCCTGGAGCAGCCGTCGCCCCAGCTCGAGACTCTCCTCGGCCGTGTCGACGCCGACCACGAGACGGACGACGCGGGCCAGCCTCTCCATGATGCGTCCGTAGCCGCAGCCGAGCTCGAGGACCTCGTCCGTCGGCCGCAGACGCCCCAGGGCGTGCAGGATCTCGGCCTCGAGGTAGCGCGCCGCCCTCGGCGGGGCCACCTCGTAGCAGCGCCGCAGCCGCTCACCCGACAGCTTCTTCGCGTAGTACGTCCCCATGCCGTGCTTCCCACCCTCCCGACGGTCGTGCGCCCGGGCTCTCCGTGGGACTTCGAACGACCCTGCAGCAGTGTACCCGACGGCGTCCGGACGGCCGCGTTCCCTCCAGGTCACGCGACCTGGGCCGCCGGGGCACGGCCTCGCGGACGCAGACGCCTCTTCCGACAGGTCGGCTGTGGGCACGGAGCGCGTGCCGTCAAGGGACGGGCGCGATGTGTCGAATAGGACCATCGAGGCCCGCCACGGCGCCTTCGCCGGGTCGTCCTTCGACCGGGGACCGTCCCGGCGCCGTGCGCAGTCAGGCGGGGCCTGCGTCGTGTCGCGAGAGAAGGAGAGTGCCATGTCCCGCAGCGCACCGCGTCTCCGCCGCCGCCTCGGCGTCGGCTGGGCCACCCTCGTCTTCGCCCTGTTGCTCGCACTGGCGGCCGCCGCCCCGGCGCTCGCTGGTCTCGCGGTCGGCGGCGGCGTGTGGGAGTGGCAGTCCCCGCTCCCCCAGGGCAACCGACTCTACGACGTCGAGGTCGCGCCGGAGGGAGCCGTGTGGGCGGTCGGCGCCGCCGGGACGCTCCTGCGCAGCGACGACGGCGGCATCTCCTGGGCCTCCTCAGGCCCCGCGATCGACGTCGGCCTCACGTCCGTCGACTTCACCGACGAGCTGAAGGGCCACGTGGTCGGGCGCGACGGCACCTATCTCGCGACGGACGACGGCGGGAGCACGTGGACCGTGCGCACGCTGGGCGAGGACGACCTCTGGGCGGTCGAGTTCGTCGACGAGCAGAAGGGCTTCATCGCCGGCGACGACGGCCTCGTGCGGATGACGACGGACGGCGGCGCGACGTGGCTCTCGCGCACGGTGAGCGACGACTCCCCGCTGTACGGTCTCTCGTTCTACGACCCGCTCCACGGCTGGGCGTGCGGCGCCGACGGCTACGTCGCGCGGACGACCGACGGCGGCTCCACGTGGACGGGGGTCGGCCACGCCGGCTTCAGCGACCTCTACGGGATCGACTTCACCGACAGTGACACGGGCTGGGCCGTGGGCGAGAGCGACATCATCTACGGCACGACGGACGGCGGTCAGCACTGGGAGGAAGTCCGCAAAGTCAATGGCCTCTGGCTGAGCGACGTCGATGCGCTCGGGACGTCGGTCGTCGCCGTCGGTGAGGGCGGCACGGCCGTCCTGAACACGCCGTCGGAGGACTGGACGATCGTCTCGACGCAGGGCGGCGATTGGCTGTACGGCGTGGCCTGGGACGAAGAGGTCCCCACGCACGCCGTCGCAGTCGGCGACAACGGCGCCATCACGGTGTCTACCGACGGGTGCATGAACTTCCTCGCGCGGAGCGGCGCGACCGACCGCACGATCGAAGCGGTCTCCGTGGTGGACCCCCAGAAGGCCGTCGCCGTGGGCATGTCGGGCGTCGCCCTCTACACCGAGAACGGCGGGGACCAATGGGTGAGGCTCCCGTCGGCGGTGTGCTCCGAGACTCTGCTTGACGTGTCGATGGCCGACGGCACCTACGGGTGTGCGGTCGGTGAATACGGCAGGGTCGCAACGACCGCCGATGGGGGACACACATGGGTCGAACGGCAGGTCGGTCCGGGCGACCTCACCAAACTCGAGGGCGTATGCATGGTCTCGCCCTCGCAGGGCTGGGCGGTCGGCAGGCAGGGTCGCGTCTTCCACACCGTCGACTACGGGGTGTCCTGGACGCAGCAGCCCGTCGAGTCCCCGGTCTGGTTCCAGGCCGTCGACTTCGTCGACGAACAGTACGGCTGGGCGGTCGCCGAGCGCGGCAACATCTTCGCCACGAGCAGCGGCGGCTCCGATCCCGACGGCCACGGGCCGCTGCTCGGCTGGACCGCGCAATCCTCCGGCGTCGGCTTCGACCTCCATGCGGTCGACTTCGTCGACCGTGACCACGGTTGGGCGGTCGGTGCGGCCAGCACCATCATCCATACCGAGGACGGCGGTCAGACGTGGGTCAAGCAGCACCCGTTCGTCTGGGCGCCGCAGACCGACTTCACCGGCGTCGCCTTCGTCGACCGGCTCAACGGCTGGATCGTCGGCAGCACGGGGCGGGTTCTGGTTACGCACGACGGCGGCGACACGTGGGTGCTCCAGACCGCCGGCGCACACCCCTGGTTCGAGGACGTCGACGCAGTCGTGACCCCGAAAGGTGAGCCTCGCGTCTGGGCCACGGGACGGCGCCTGGCGATCGTCGCACTGCGGTCCGCGCCGGAGACGACGCCGCCGGTCACGACCGACAATGCCCCCGCCGGATGGTCGCACCTGCCGATCACGGTGACGTTCGCGGCGACGGACGCCGAGAGCGGCGCGGCGCGCACGACGTGGCGCGCCGCCGGCGGCCTCTGGCAGCTCGGCACGTCGCACACCGTCGCAGCGCCGGACGACCACACCAACGACGGTCCCCACACCATCGAGTACTTCTCCGAGGACCACGCCGGCAACCGTGAGGCCGTGAGGAGCTGCACGGTGCGGGTCGACACGATCGACCCCGAGAGCACGGACGACGCGCCCCCCGGGTGGGCGCGCGTGCCGGTCAGGGTTACCTTCTCGGCGCACGACGAGAGGAGCGGCGTGGCCCGGGTCACCTCCCGTGTCGACGGCGGCCTCTGGCAGCTCGGCGAATCATGTGTCGTCGCCGCCCCCGCCACGCACACCAACGACGGCGTCCACACCGTCGAGTACTTCGCCGAGGACAACGCCGGCAACCGTGAGGCCGTGAACAGGTGCACGGTGCGGATCGACACGCGCCGCCCCGTGTGCAAAGCACCGAGATCAGCGAGCGTCCGGCGAAAAAGCTATGTCACGCTGAAGTACCGGGTCGATGACGGGAAGCCCAACGCCGGCACCGCCAAGGTGACGATCACCGTCAAGACGCTCGGCGGCAAGAAGGTCAAGACCTTCAAGCTCGGCAGCAGGAAGGTCAACACGTTGCTCAGTTACCGGTTCCGCTGCACCTTGGCCAAAAAGACCTACAAGTTCTACGTAACGGCGGTCGACGCGGCCGGCAACCCGCAGACGAAGACCGGCGTCAACAAGTTGGTCGTGAAGTGAGGCCGGCGCCCGTGGCGCTGGAGCCGTGACGCGTGCGTGCGCCGACGGCCCCGGACGAGGGGCGCGCGCGGAGAAGCATGCAGTGAGCCGGGAGGGCGCCGGGTGAACAAGTCGGCGCCCTCCCGGTGCCGTCCCGGCCACCGTCGCCCGCCGACCCCCGCCGCTCAGGTGCCCGGACCTCGCCGGGTCCCGCGCAGCACCCGCGCCACGGCGAGCAGGACCCCCAGGAACGTGAGCGTCCAGGCGGTCAGCCCGGCGTAGACGAAGCCGTGCGCCAGGCCCGTCAGCGGCAGAGCCGTCGCCTTCGCCAGCTCGAGGGTCGACGCCGCGTACATCCCCAGAGGGAAGACGAGGGACCAGTAGCGCGGCTCGTAGGCGAGGGGGAGGCGCCTCAGCAGGTGGCGCCAGACGCCGCCCACCAGCAGCAGCGGGACCCAGAAGCTGCCCGTGGTCCAGAAGAAGAGCGTGAAGCCCTCGAGGAACGGCGCCAGCCGCGTGAGCACGGGGTCCAGATGGACGTTCTGCACGATGAGAGACCCCGCCAGGGTCGTGATGGCGCAGGCGCCCATGGTGATCCAGAAGTCGGGTGAGAACGACTCCGGCGTGACCGGCCCGATCATGAAGTAGCGGAAGATCATCAGGATGACCATCAGGTACAGGAACCCGCCCAGCAGGAACATGACGAGGGCCAGCAGGAGCGAGGTCGCCGTGGGGAGGGGCAGCTGGTCCACGGCCAGCACGGCGAGCACCGCCAGCGACTGCGTCGACACGGTGAGCAGCAGCCACGAGCCCGCCACCCTCTTCTCGAACGGGCGGCCCTCGCGGCCGAAGGCCATCCGCGAGAGGAGCCCGTACAGGATCAGCAGCCAGAGGGCGGCGGCCGCGAAGAACAGGACCGGGGCCACCCCCTTCGTCTCGCTCAGCCGGATGTACTGATTGCCGAGGATCGCGGTCCCCGCGACCATGGTGAGGAAGCCGGGGGCGCGGTTGATGTCCCCCAGGTCGGCCAGGATCCGCCGGGGGAACCGGCCGATACGCACCAGGAGGAGGGACCACAGGACCGCGTAGAGCACGTTGTTCAGATAGAAGAGCGCCAGGGCGAGCTGATGGAAGCCGACGCGCTGCGCGCCGATCGACACGATCCCGGTGGCCATGACCATGGCGAAGTAGCCGGGGAACAGCGTCTCCAGCGCGGCGTCGACCCTCTGCGCCGGCCCGAGGCCCCCGGTGGCGCCGACCTGGGCCTCCCCGGCAGTCGCCAGGGCTCTCGCCTGTTCGGATCCCATCGCGCTCACGGAAGGGCCGCTGTGCGGGAGGGACGGGACGGCGGTCGCGGCCGGAGGCGGTCCATGGCTCGGTGCCACGGGCAGCGGCAGGCGCGCCGGAGTGCAGCACCTGTCGGGCGGCCCGCGACGGCGCAGGCGACCCAGGGGGTGCATGTATCGACCACGGGACTGTACGACCGCATGGTCCCGCCTCCTTTCGACCCCCTACGATAGCGACGCGCGGGCGGGGATGCCAGACCCGCCTGTCGAAGGCCGCCCGGCTCCCGCCACCCGGGCGCGACGACCACGTCCGGCCCGGGGTACGCGCCCGACCGCCTGAGATGAGCGGCGACCCCTCAGGGCTCGGGCTTCTTCACCTCGACACACTCAACCAGCCGTGGTTGCCCGCGTCGGTACAGACCGCGAGCTCCTGGCCGGTCTCGAGGTTGAACGCGTAGACGTCCCACGTGCGGTCGTCTCCGCCCGCCGTGGAGTCGCGGGCGTCCTCCCAGACGACCCAGTCCCCGGTGATCAGCGGCGACCGCTGGTCGCCCTCGGCGGCGCAGACCACCCGGCGTTCGTCGGTCGCCAGGTTGTAGGCGACGATATCGGACTCGGTCCTGCCCTGCGCGGTCTCCCCGATCTGGGCCCACACGACCCAGTCGCCGCCGGCGGCGAGGCCGCCCCAGGCGGGGTCGGCCCGGCAGAGCCGGCGGGGCGTGCCGGCGTCCACGTCGCGGGCGAAGATGGCCCCGCGCTGCTGACCGGTCCGCGGCGTCTCGTACCAGACCACGTGCCGTCCCGAGATCGCGGGGTACATGAGGAACGATCCCTCCGACGTCTCACCCGAGACGGTCCGCTCTCCCCCACCCTCGGCGTCGGCGATCCTGATGTCGGCCGTCGCCGCCGCGCCGCCGGAGGGCCCCGTGATCGACTGCCACGCGAGCCACGGGACGTCCATGACCAGGCCGAGGGGCTGGTACTGGAGGGGCTGCGGCACGCCGACCGCTATCGAGCGGGTCTCTCCGCTCGAGAAGTCGGCCAGGCGGATGTCGGCCCAGGATATCTCCTCGATCGACGGATCGATCTCGATGCTCCACCAGGCGACCCAGCCGTCTGAGACGACGGGCGCGAACGCCCTCGCGCCGGGCACCAGGAATTCGCGGCGCTCACCGTTCGCGAGATCCAGCGCGACCGCCGGGCCCTCGAACCCGCCGCTCTCCGCTGTCGACGCCTCCGGCCAGTCCGCCCATGCGACGAGATCGCCGTCGATGGCCGGCGCCTCGACGGGGTCGGCGCCGTGTGTCAGGCGACGCTCCTGGCCGCTCGCCAGGTCGAGACCGTACAGATCCAGGGCGACCTCGTCATCCGCCGGCGTCGCGTCGTCGCGACCGTCAAGCCACACGACCCAGCGCGACGACACGGCCGGCCCGAGCTTGACGCCCTCGGCCGTGCAGACGTCCCGCAGGGCACCGGCATCGAGGTCGAACGCCCGGACTGTACTTCGCGCGTCGAGCATGCCCGACCGCTCGCTGTCCACCCACACCACCCAGTGGTGGTCGCTCGACGAGGCGTCGGCCGGCGAGGCGGCGGGCGACGACGTCCCCGCCTCCACGGCGCAGCCGACAAGCGCGCAGCCTGCGAGAGCGACGAGGACGCAGAGGATCGACGGCACAGCCCTCGTCAGCCGGCCGCCGCCGATCGACAGCTTCATGACTGGACCCCCTTCTTCATGACTGCCGGCGTGCCTCCAGCCGGCCGATGCCTTGCAGACACGCTGCGAGCGAAACCGCTCGGCTCGATCCCGTCGCTGGACGCGCGGCCCCCTGCGCTTGCCGGGAGCGGCGACCCCTCGGAGGCGGGGCGGTCGCACAGGTCGCGGAAGACACCGTTCAGCCCGCACCACGAGCGCAGGACGAGCACCCCCGGACCAGGCTGCACATCCGGCTTTGCGAGATACACGGCGACCTCCGCAGTCTCGCGCTGACGCCTGAGGCGTGACGTGCGCGGTCAGGCGGCGCCACGGTCGACGCGCCCGTTCGGCGAGTCGGCCCGCTCCACGCCATCGCGGCTCATTGAGACCACTCGCCACGAGTGGCCGTCAGCAAGGCAAGCAGCGAGATCACCAGAAGGAGCGCCAGGCTCACGAGGGCGTGGATGCGGTAGGGCGTCGTCGTGAAGCTCATCTCCATCTGCTTGATCCAATGGCCGCCCGGTGAGAACGTGACGTCGGCGTAAACGAACCACGCCGCCACCGCGGCTCCGAAGACGGCGAGCAGCCAGCGCCGGGAGACCAGTAGCAGGGCACAGAGCCCGCCGACGATGATCATCCCGAAGCCGCTGGGCGGCAGGTTGCCCCACTGGAGCCAGATCGGCAGGCCGAAGTAGTGATCGACGACGGCGGCGCCTCGCGTGAAGCCGTACAGCACGACGGGCGCCGTGCTCACGGCGCAGAGCAGGCCGAGGACGCCGCCGACGCCGAGCCCCCACCTCATCGAACGCGAATGCTGCGGTCTGGCGCTCACGTGCTCCACCCCCCCTGGCGACGCCCCCGACGGACCGCCAGACGCATCACGAGTGACCTGCGCGAACTGCAGTCTCACATTACTACAGGAATCGCCGCCCACGTGCTGTTGATGTGCGCGTTCAGGGTCGATGTGCGTGGTGGGCGGAGCTCCCTGGGGCGGAGCTGCCCGGATCAGGCGCCCCCGATGACCCGATCCAGCGCGGCTCCTCGATCACGCGTCTGGTCGTCGCCGGGGCCGCTTCGCTGGCGGGTCATGAAGCGCACGAAGGCGTACAGCCACAGTGCGAACAAGACCACGAACTCGATCACAAACGGCCACGCCGGCCAGGTCATGTCGCCGAGCAGCGAGCCGGCGAAGAGGAACTGCAGGATGAAGAAGACGCCGCCGACCGCGAGGCCCGCCTGCAGGTAACGGTTGTGCAGACCGCCGTCCCACTCACGCGCGGCGTGACGCACGAGGAGCGCGGCGAGGCCGGCGAACAGCAGCAGGATGAGCAGCTGGCCGGGCCAGGACGTCATCACGTCCTGCAGCCAGCGCGCCCAGGCGGCGTCGTCAGGATCTGCGGTGGTGATCAGGATGAGCAGCCTCATGCGCCCTCCCTCCAAGGGTTCGCGCGGCGTGAGCCGGCATCGCCTCCAGCAGACTGCGCGAGCGGCGACTCTCCTGGTTGTTCGCGCTACCGAGGTCGTGGAGGGCCGCTGAACGACCCTGGGCGCCTCCTCCGCGGGCTCCGCACCTTCATCTTACCCACCGGAACGGTCAGAACGACGTGCATGTCACGCATCGGACCGCCCAGCCTGATCTCCATTCGTGAGGAACCCGACGACGCGTGAGTCATATCGCCGGCCCACTTCCTGCGCGCAACGCGCTGCCGCGTGCATCGCCTCGCCGGAGTGTTCGACTCTCGCCACGGGCTTGGCCGCGGACGACGGCCAGAACGAGCCGGCGGGCTCATCGGACCCGAGACTGCGGCTGCCGGGATCCTCGACCGGCACCCCGCGGCGACTGCGACCGACCTCGACAAGTTGACCGCAGGAAGGAGCTCAGCCTGAATCCACCGCTCGGGGCGGATGATTCTCTCCGGAAGGTAGCATAGAATGACCTCCTGAGCAGGGCTTTAACGCAGCTGTAGTGGGCAGCTGCGGCCCCGTCAGGAGGTCACTCATATGGTGAAGCATGAGCCGGCGGTAGTAAAGCTCGATGCGCTGCGGGTGGCCTGCGACGATGAACGGCTCGTGAGCGATGCCGGGGTCACCCTGGTCGCGACGCTCGCCTCCCGGCTCGGGGTCGAGCGGCTCGTGCAGAGGTACGTCCGCCTCCGGGATGACCGCCCCGGCGCGGCCAACGCAGGCCGCAAGGTGATGGCGCTCCTCTACGCGATGACCCTCGGCGCCGACTCGATCGACGACTGCGAGCTGCTGCGCGCGGGAGGTACGCACCGCCTGCTGGGCGGCTGGACCCCGGCGCCCTCGACCCTGGGCACCTTCCTGCGCGCCTTCACCTTCGGACACGTGCGCCAGCTCGACCGCGTCCTGGCCGAGGCGCTGACGCGCGCCTGGCGGGCCGGCGCGGGGCCGGGCAACGGGCGCCTCGTGCTCGACCTCGACAGCTTCGTCGGCGAGGTGCACGGCTACGACAAGCAGGGCGCCGCCTTCGGCTACACAGGGCAGCGCGGCTACCACCCGCTCGTCGCCACGCGCGCGGGCACGGGCGAGGTGCTGCACGTGCGCCTGCGCAAGGGCTCGGCGGGATCCGCCCGCGGCGTGGTGCGCTTCGCCCAGGAGCTCATCGCCCGCTTGCGGCGCGCGGGGGCATGCGGCGAGACGCTCGTGCGCGCCGACTCGGCCTTCTGGAACAACAAGCTGATCGCCCGCCTCGAGCAGGCGGGCTGGCGCTACTCGATCAGCGTGCGCCTGCAGCACTGGGTGCCCGAGGCGATCGCGCAGATCCCCGAGAGCGCCTGGCGCCCGCTCGAGGACTACCCTGAAGGTGGCGAGGCGCAGATCGCCGAGACGCGGGCCGGCGGGCGGCGGCTCTGCGTGCGCCGCACCCGCCTGCTCGGCGCGCAGGCCGAGCTCTGGCCCGACTGGCGCTACTTCCCCTTCGTCACCAACCGCAGCGAGCCGCTCGAGGTGGTCGAGGCCGAGCACCGCCAGCACGCCGTCGTCGAGCTTGCCATCCGCGACCTCAAGGACCAGGCGCTCGCCCACTTCCCCTCGGGGGTGTTCTCGGCCAACAGCGCCTGGACCGTGATCGCCTGCCTGGCGCACGACCTGCTGCGCTGGAGCGGCCTCATCGGCCTGCCGGGCGAGACGGTGCGCTGCGCGCGCACCCTGCGTCGCCGCCTGTTGGCCATCCCCGGCCGCCTGACCAGGAGCGCTCGCACCTTCACGCTGCACCTGCCCGCCCGCTGGCCCTGGCAGCACGACTTCGTCCGTGCTCTGGCCCGCATACGGGCGGTGCCCGCGTTCGCGTAAGCGGACGGCACTCTCCCAAACCTCCGCCAGAGCCTGAAAGACCCCCGTCAGCGAGAGCCGGCGCACTGAGGGTCGCGTTCGACGCGCCCAAGATGGGTGCTGCGGGCCGTCAAGCTGCCACGCCCTGAGCCGAACGGCTCTCCAAGGTCCTCGCACACACCGTCAGGCCGCTTGGGGACCTCGAACACCGTCCCGGGGCGATGCTGCGGTGGATTCAGGCTCAGACAGCCTGAGCGTGAAGCTGAGGTTGAAGCTCTGTCCCCGCGTCCGTTGCAGCCCTGCCGTTCCGGCCGGCGTCGCGCCGTCGGTGGGGGCGCGGAGGAAGAGCCTCGTCCGGATCATGTCGGGGCTGCGGTGGTCAAGCCCGCCGTCCGCAGCGCTCGACGCTTGCGCTGCCGTCCCACGGACGCCGTGCGTCGCCGTCCTGGGTCCGGGGCGGCGCTTCTGTTAGGCTGCCGCCATGGCCCGTGACCCGTTGGTCGTCGGTGTGGACGTCGCTGCGAGGCGGCCCTGCGTGGCCGTGGCCTTGCGGGGAGGCCGCACCCTCGAGGCGGTGTCGTGGATCGATGCGGACGAGAGTCTGGCCGGCGACCGGGAGCGGCTCTTCGAGTGGCTCCAGGACCTCGCTCCCGTGGCTGTGGGCGTCGACGCGCCGCAGCGTCCGCGGCGGGCGCGCGGCGCGGTCGCCGAGCGTCCCCGGTCCTGCGACGCGCAGCTCGCCGGCCGCCGCATCCCCACGTACCAGGTGCCCACCCGGGCGGCCGCCCAAAGGGCCGCCGGCCGGTACGCATGGATGGAGACCGGGTGGGCCCATTTCCGCGAACTCGGCCGGCGGGGGTTCGAGCCGCCCGTCCCGGGAGGCCTGCCGGGGGCGCTCGGCCAGGCGCCGGCCGCGCTGGAGGTCTATCCGCACGCCGCCTTCACGACGCTGCTGGGCGGCGCGCCGCCGCCCAAGAGCACCCGCGCCGGCCTGCGCGTCCGCGTGGCGACGCTGCGTGCCGCGGGCGTGGTGTGGGACGAGTATTTCGACCACGACTCGCTCGATGCGCTCGTCGCCGCACTCACGGCGTGGCGTTTCGTGCAGGGCCGCGCCGCCCCCCTCGGCGACGAGCGCGACGGGTTCGTCTGGCTGCCCGTGCCTGAGCACGACCTGCTGCCGGCCTACGGCAGACTCACCGAACGGGAGGCCCTGGCGGCGGCTCGCCGTCTCGCGCGCTGAGGACTGTGCGTCGGAGCGTCGCCGGCGGTGTCCGGGACGCGCCCAGACGTGGGGGAGGTCCGCTGCGGTGGCGCGGGGGCGTCACTCCGGGACGACGGCCAGCAGCTCGCCGACCGCGTCGCCGAGATCGTTCTCGATCGCCGGGCGCGCCAGCCGACGCAGCTCCGGGGTCATCACGTCCGGCCCGAGGACGGCCTCGAGGGCCGCGAGGGCGGCGGGCTCGTGGGCGCGCGGCGCCCCGTCGATGACCTTGACCGCCAGTCCGCGTCCGTCGGGGAGCGAGAAGCAACTGAGGCCCTCGGCGCCGTACTTGCTGACGGCGCCGGGCAGGGCGCGCATGACCTCGGTGTCCATGGTCCCCGGGCCGGCGACCAGCTCCGGATGCGTCCGCATGGCGGCGCCGATCTCCGGGAGCAACTCCGGGAGCAGCGCGAAGGTCGCCGCCGCCACGGTCACCGGCGTCGCGTAACAGACGATGCCGCATCCGTCCACGCCGGTCGCCACTGCCGCCTCGTCCACGCCGGCGAGGGCGGCGAAGGAGCGTGACGCCGTGCGCTGCGCGGGGTGGTCCGGCCTCTGGTACGTGGGCACGTCCCAGCCGTGACGGACACAGGCGGCGAGGAACCCCGCGTGGTTGCCGGAGCAGCCGTGGCGGGCCGTGGGGACCGCGGCGCAGCGCAGGTCACGTTCTTCGAGGCCCGCGTCCGCCAGCATCCTCCGCACCAGGGTCACATGGATGTCGAGGCCCTCGTGCGAGGCGCTCATCACAGCCAGCTCCTCCGCGCCCCAACCGAAGTGGGCGACGGTGCCGTCCGCGAGCCACGCCTGGGCCTGGAGCGGCTTGGCGGCCGAGCGCCAGAACGTCACCATCCCGGGGTCGCCCCAGCGTGCGACGATCTCCCCGTCCGGTCCGGCGAGCGCCGCGCAGGCGCGGTGCACGCTCTCGACGGTCCCGCCCCTGCGGGCCTGGACGAGGATCTCGGGATGCTGGGCGGTCCTCGGCATCAGGAGCCTCCTTCGGGTCACCGGCGCCGAGTCTACCGTCGGCGCGCGTCCCGCGCACGGGTGCACGGCGCGCGACCGTCCGCCGCCGCGCCGGGGAATCCGGTAGCATGGGAGCATGCAGTATCGCACGTTCGGACGTCTCGACTTCAGACCATCCGCCCTCGGCTTCGGCGCCATGCGTCTGCCGGTGCAGAGGGGGGAAGACGGCAAGCCGGACTTCAAGCGCATCGACGACGATCTCGCGACGGCGATACTGCACCGCGCCGTGGACGGCGGTGTGAACTACGTCGACACCGCCTGGATGTACCACGAGCAGAGCTCCGAGACGTGGCTCGGCCGGGCGCTGCAGGGGGGCTGGCGTGAGCGTGTGCGACTCGCCACCAAGATGCCGGTCTGGGACGTCGAGCGGCCGGGGGACTTCGACCGCATCCTCGGCGTCCAGCTCGAGCGGCTGCAGACAGACCACATCGACTTCTACCTGCTGCATTCGCTCGACGCGGACCACTGGCGCTGCGTCGTCGAGCAGGGCCAGCTCGCCTCCGCCGAACGCGCCCTGGCCGACGGACGTATCGGGCACCTGGGGTTCAGCTTCCACGGGACGCCTGAGGATTTCGAGACTATCCTCGCCGCCACGGACCTGTGGGAGTTCGTGCAGATCCAGTACAACTACATGGACGAGGAGTACCAGGCCGGACGTCGCGGCCTGGAGACGGCCGCCGCGAAGGGCCTCGGCGTGATCGTCATGGAGCCGGTGCGCGGCGGCGCCCTGGCGGGCAGCGTGCCGCCGCAGGTCCAGGCGGTGTGGGACGAGGCGCCGGTCAGGCGGTCCCCCGCCGAATGGGCGCTGCAGTGGGTCTGGAGCCACCCCCAGGTGTCGTTCCTCCTGAGCGGCATGAGCACGATGGAGCAGGTCGAGCAGAACCTTCGCGCTGCCGACGCCAGCCGACCCGGCCTGTTGACGGCCGAGGAGCTCGCGCTCGTCGCGCGGGTGCGCGACCTGTACCGCGAGCTCAGCCCTGTGCCGTGCACGGCCTGCCGTTACTGCATGCCGTGTCCGCAAGGGGTCGACATCCCGGGCGTGTTCGAGCTCTACAACGACGCCCACATGTACGGCAACCTGGCGCGTCAGCAGATGGCGTACCGCGACTTCCTCGCCGACGGCGAGCGGGCCGACAGCTGCACGGCCTGCGGGGAGTGCGTGGAGAAGTGCCCGCAGGGCATCGCCGTGCCGGAGTGGCTCGAGAGGGCGCAGGCCTTCCTGGCGCCCTGCTGAGCGCCCGCGGCCGGCGCTGCAGGCTCAGGGCAGGTTCGCGCCGTAGATGTGGACGTGCGTGAGCACCCGCCTCGCCGGGCCCGACTCCCAGACGACGCGGCGTCCGCTCAGCGCGGGGAAGAGGCAGGTGAGGTCCTTCTGCCCGATCACGACCACCGCGTTCTTCCGTCTCACGTCGCAGACCCGGATGCGGGCACCCTTCACGTAGGAGATCACGTACTCGCCCCCATGACCGCCGCCGTCCCACGCGACCAGGGCGCCGTGGATGCGCGGTCGCGCCCCCTTGCCCACCAGCATGCGTCTGCCCGTGCGCAGGTCGCGCAGCATGATGCGGCCGCCCGACTCCCACCACACCACACGGTTGCGGCTGATGTCGGGCATCCACTCGAACGTGGCACGCCGGGAGACGACGAAGGGTTTGCCGTCGGGCAGGTCGCAGGCGCTGATGTCGCCCTTGCCTGAGGTGTAGACCACGGTGTACACGGTTCGTGCGCCCACGCGGCGGCTGTCGATGGCGACCGGGCTGAGGACCTTGCCGGAGCCCACCAGGCGGGTCTTCTTCGTCCTCAGGTCGCGCGCCTTGATGCGATAGGGGCCGGCAGGGTCGTCGGCCTCGGTCCAGACGACCCAGTCGTCAAGGATCTCCGGATACCACTTGACCGTGGCGCTGCGCGAGACGACGAACTCCCGGCCGGCGGTGATGTCGCGGCCGTAGATGTCGGTGGCCAGGCCGCCGGGGTGGTTGCGCCTGTCGACCCACACGGCGACATAGCCGATCCGCCCCGGACCGGTGACCCTGCGTGTGACCGAGGGGTTGTCCTGCTGGGCCTTGTCCGTGCAGATCGCGTAGTCCTTGCGCGCGACGAGGTCGCGGCCGAAGATGTCGAGACTCCCCCTGCGGTTGTCGGTCCACACCACCATGGAGCCGGCGATGTCGGGACCGGCCTGGCCGCCGTACCGGTCGCAGACGACGAACGGCTTCGGGGCGGAGGCGGCGGCCGCCGCCGCCGGGAGCGCCGCGGTGAGCAGCGCGATGAGCAGCGTGAGCGCGGGGACGATGAGGGGCGCGTGATCCCGACCCCGTCCGCGTGATGGCACCAGGCCCATGGCCGCCCCCCTTTGTGTCGACCGTCACTGTGAGCATCGTACCCGCGACGCGCCGTCGTCAGCCCCATGACGGCGTGGGCAGCCCGGTCGCGAGGGACTCGGGAGGTCAGGGCGTGCGGATCTCGGAGCGGGCCACGGCGAGGAACGCCTCGTGGACCTGCTCGTCCGTCTCCGCTTCGACGTAAGGTCCCAGTCCGTGCAGTACGAACGTGAGGTCCGGCTGTGCTGAGCAGGCCCCCGCGAGCGACTCTCCCGCCGCTGCGGCGGCGTCGGTCGCGAATGCGTGCGCGCGGCGGAGCGAGGTCACGGCATCGGCCAGCGTGAACCACGCGCTGACGTACTCCTCCGAGTAGCCGCCCGTCGTGTGACCGTCGTGTGCAGCCAGCTCACGCTCGGAGAAGTGCAGGTACGTGGAGTGGGCGCCGCGGACGGCGAGCGCCGCCGTCTTGAGGGCGGTGAGGGCGGTGCCGAGATCGTGTACCGGGGCCGGCCGTTCGTCGCCGACCGCCCCGCCGACGGCCTGGGCGCCAGCCTGGGTCGCGCGAGCGCGACGTCCGGAGGCCGCTGGGGCGGGCGGATGCGGCGGAGCGGCTGTCCCCCTGCCCGGCGACCGGCGGACCGGGCGCCGGGCGGTCGCGCCGTCGGTCACCTGGCGCACGACGACCGTGCGCGCCGCGTGGTCGCCGAGCCGCTGCCGCTGGGCACTCATCGTGCAGGACACGGCGGCGGGGATGTAGAGCATCCAGGCCTCCGGGATGCGGACCAGGTTGCGGACGACGACGGCGAGCCCGGTGGCCCGCGAGCCGTCCGGCATCACCACGCGCATCCGGAACACCAGCTTGCCCACACTGGCGCCGAAGATGCCCTCGAGCAGGGCGTAGTAGATGAAGAGCGCGCACCACAACACCGCGTTGGGCGCCCAGCCGGAGGTCCAGGTCAGCTCCTGCGCCAGCGCCTGGGCGGCGGTGGGATCGCCGGGGTCGACACGGCCCTGTGCCACCAGCACCGTGACCCACACCAGGACGATGATGATGAGGAGGCCGAACAGCACCACCATGTCGACGAGCAGCGCCGCCGCGCGCCAGCCGACGCTCGCGTACTCGACCTCAGCGTGGATGGGGCTCTCCTGCATGGCCGGGCGATTGTACACGCCCGGACTTCTTGCGCGCCGGATCGTCCGTGCGCCGCCGGGCCTGCGGCGTGTCGGCGGCGGAGTCGAGGACGTCCTCGAGCAGGGTCACGAGCGGCGGGAGGTCGCCCTGCACCGTCTGCCAGAGGATCGCGTCGTCGATGCCGAAGTACTCGTGGACGACGACGTTGCGCACCCCTCGCATGGTGCGCCAGGGCAGGGCGGGGTGCTCGCTCATGATCACGTCGGGGATCCAGCGCACGGACTCGCCCATCGTCATGAGGTTGCGCACCACGGCGTCGCGCGTGCGTCGGTCGGCGACGAACTCCTCGAAGGTCATCCCGGCCGTGTACTCCGCGATGGCGTTGACCGCGGCGAGGATGTCGCGTACACGGAAGCGCCAGTCGCGGAAGCGCAGTCTGGCGCGACGTTCGTCGTAGCCGGCGTGGCGCGAGCTCCGGTCAGAAGGCACGGATCGCCTCCGCCATGATCTCGTCGCGCATCTCGGGGCGCAGTGCCCCCGGGGTGGCGAGGTCGATGCGCGAGTTCATGACGTCCGCGAGGTGGTCGAGCAGACGCACGTAGGCGAAGAGACCTACGGGCGCGCCCGGCTCGAACTCGACCAGGAGGTCGACGTCGCTGTGCGGGGTCGCCTCGTCGCGCGCGGTGGATCCGAACACCGCGATGTGAAGCACGTGAAGAGCACGGAGCTTCTTGCGGTCGCGGTTGAGGCGACGGATGGCTTCTCGCGACGTCATGTGCGTATCGTAGCGGACGCAGGCGGGGTGCGCCGCGGCGGGATACAATCAGCCGCAGTGCGTACCTTCCGTCTCTCCAAGTCGCGCATCACCGCCGGACTCCAGTGCGGCAGACGTCTCTGGCTCGCGGTCCATCGACCTGACCTCGAGGTGTACACGGCCGACGTCCAGCGCCGCTTCGCCGCCGGACACGGGGTCGGCGAGGTGGCGCGCGAGTTGTATCCCGGCGGCGTCCTCGTCGGCGACGGCGGCCCGCTCAGTCAGGCGTTGCGCGAGACCGAGGCGGCGCTGGCGCGCCCCGGGGACCTCACGCTCTACGAGGCCACCTTCCGTCACAAGGGAGTGCTCATCCGCGCCGACGTGCTCGAGCGCCGCAGCGGACGTTGCCGCATGATCGAGGTCAAGTCGGCGACGCGCCTCAAGGAGCACCACCTGCAGGACGTCGCCGTCCAGGGATGGGTCGTCGAGGGCGCCGGAGTGCCGCTGGACGGGATCAGCGTCGCCGTGATCGACACCGGATTCGTCTACCCGGGCGGCGGGGACTACCGTGGCCTCCTGCGCGAGATCCCCGTCGCCGACCAGGCGCGTCCGCTGATGACGCACATCCCCGGCTGGGTGCGCGGGTTCAACGAACTGCTCGCCGGACCCATCCCCGCCGTGCGGACGGGCGCGCAGTGCCGACGTCCGTTCGAGTGCCCCTTCCTGGCCTTCTGCGAAGGGCAGGAGGGCAAGCCGCGTTGTGCTCCGGGAGAGGAGCGCGGCCGCGACGGCGCGTGCGCCGCCCCGCCCGACCCCTCACTCGGGACACTCGACCCGGCGGCCACGAGGTTCCTCGAGCGGCTGCCGTACCCCCGTCACTACCTCGACTTCGAGACGGTCCAGTTCGCGGTCCCCCTGTGGGCCGGGACCCGTCCGTTCCAGCAGATCGTGTTCCAGTGGTCGTGCCATGTGGAGGACCGCCCCGGGGACGTCCGTCACCGCTGGTTCCTGGACACCAGCGGCGAGGCGCCGGTACGGGCGTCGGCGGAGGCGCTGCTCGAGACGCTCGGCGACCGCGGCCCGATCTTCGTCTACCACGACTTCGAGAAGTGGCGGATCATGGAAATGGCGGCCATGTTGCCGGATCTCGCCCCGGCGCTCGAGGGCGTCGCAGGGCGCCTGGTGGACCTCCTGCGGCTCACCCGCGACCATTATCGGCACCCCGCGCTGAACGGCTCCTACTCGCTCAAAGCGGTGCTGCCCACGGTGGACGCGGAGCTGGACCACGCTCTTCTGAAGGAGGTCCAGGACGGGTTGTCGGCTCAGGCCGCCTACCACGAAGCCGCCGACCCGGCCACGACGGAGGACCGCCGCGCGGCTCTGCAGCGCTCCCTGCGCGAGTACTGCAAGCTCGACACACTCGCCCTCGTGCGTGTGGCGCATCGATTCGCGGCGGGAGAGACGGCGTCGTGAACCGCCCCGTCGACGGTGGCGGTCGGCGGCGCATGGCGGCCTGCGCGCCGGCACCGCGCCTGTGACCGGCGACGACGATCACATCCCACGGGCCTTGCGGACCCGCGCGAGGTCCACGACAAGGGGGTCCTGATGAAGGTGGTGGCGTTCAACGGCAGCGCGCGCAAGGACGGCAACACGGCCATCCTGGTGAGGAGGGTGTTCGCGGAGCTCGAGGCGGAGGGCATCGAGACGGAGCTGGTGCAGCTCCACGACAAGCGGTTCAGCGGATGCACGGCCTGTCTGAAGTGCGCCGAGACCCGGGACAACACCTGCTCGGGCGTGAAGGACGACGGGCTAAACGACTGCGTGGCACGGATGCTCGAGGCGGACGGGATCATCATCGCCTCGCCGACCTACTACGCCAACTGCACCGCGACCACGCAGGCGCTGATGGAGCGGGCCGGGTACGCCACGCGCAAGAGCGGTAACCCGCTGGCGCGCAAGGTGGGCGCCGCCGTGGTCGCCGCCCGGCGCGGCGGCGCCATCCACGCCTTCGACAGCATCAACCACTGGTTCCTGATCAATGAGATGCTGGTCGTCGGCTCGAGCTACTGGAGCCTCGGCGTCGGCGCCGACAAGGGCGACGTCGAGCACGACCGGGAGGGCATGGCGACCATGGCCACGCTGGGTCGCACCATGGCCTGGGCGCTCCGGAGACTGACCTTCTGAGCGCCGCCGCGCGGCCGTCGGGTCGCTGCCGGGGATGCCTGCGCGGCGCCCCGGACGCCCCGCCGGCCGGCGCGGCGGCCCCAGTGCATCACGGCTTCCCGTGCTTGATCTCGCCGATCCTGGTCGCCGGCCGGTGCATGGTCTTGTTCGTCCACGAGCGCGGTGCCTGCTTCGTGATCCGGGGGCCCTGCCGGAGCTCACGCACCTGGCGCGCCCGCGCCGGCCGGCTCCGGGACCCATGGTCGTCCCGTGTCATCTCCGACCTCCCCTGTGGACGGTTGTACCGATCTGGTACCCGTCCGGCGGCGGGGACGACCGTCGCGGGACGGACGCGGCCGGGGACGTCGGCCGGCTGGGCGGCTGCCTCAGTTGCTGCTCTTGGGGAGATAGGGGATCAGCCAGTCGACGAAGGCGCGTTCGTTGCGCGTCTGGGTGAAGAAGGTGCCCGGTCCGGTCAGGGTGGCGACGAACCCCTCTCCGGAGAAGAAGAAGGACTTGTAGCCGCCGACCTTCTGGATCTGGATCGGCATGGCTTCGTGCCACGCGACGAGGTGGCCGCTGTCCACCACGTACTGCTCCCCGGGTTGCAGGTCCACGCGGCGCAGCGCGCCGTAGGTCGCGAAGATCACCTTGCCGTGGCCGGTGCACTTCACGACGAAGAAGGACGAGGCGCCGAACGCGCCCTTGAGGCCGCCCCACTTGGTGTCCAGGTCGATCCCCATCTCGCTGGCGACGAAGCCGTCCCGGTGGTAGAGCCAGGTGTCGCCCTGCTGGTCGATGTACGACATGTCGCCGGGCAGTGAGTGGGAGAGGACGATCTCGCCGCCCCCGGCGGGGGCGGTGAAGGTGTTCATGAAGAAGGACTCGCCCGAGAGCGACCGTTTGAGGCCCTTGAGGATGCCGCCCTGGGTGGAGGTCTCGATCTGCGTCCCGGCGGTCATGCTGAGCATGGCGCCGCCTTCGCAACGGATCTGTTCTCCGGGGGCCATCCTCGCCACGGCGACGGTGAAGGCGGGTCCGTTCTCGAACGTCACGTCCATGAAGTGCTCCTCCTCGTGGGTCGTTGCGGCCGCGGGCGTCGGCGCCTGCGGCGGTCGGGCGGCGAGCGGCGCCCGTCAGGTCCATCGGCCGTCCCGCCGCGGACTTGAGCGGCGCCCGGGTTTCCCGGCATACTGTGGTCTGCGCGCCCGCGCGTCGGGCGTGCTCAGGCACACGACCACAGGAGCGCAGATGAAGGTCAGGGGCTGGTTCGTGGGGTTCTTCTCCACGCTCGCGTTCGTCGTGGTCGTGCTGGCCGCGCTCTTCGGCATCTTCACTCTCATCAGCTACTGGGCCGGGCCGGCGGGAGGCTGATCCCCGCTGCGCGTCGGGAGGCGCGGCCGGTCCGTTCCGCACACGAAAGGCACGCCTGTGGCCCGCTACGTCGATCGGACCCGGCACGACTGGGTCGGCACCGTGTGGAAGCTCGGCGTCTTCCTCGGCGTCATCCTCGTCGCCGTCCTCGTGGTGTACCCGTGGAAGGGCTTCTGGCCCATGCTCCTCCTCGTCCTGGCCGGGTTGTGGATGTACATGAGCCTGGTGTCGCGCAGCTCGGGATACGTGTGCGCCGAGTGCGGCAAGGCCTTCCAGGTCCCGACCACGGTCAACTTCTTCACCCAGTCGGCCGTGGGGAAGAACCCGGACGGAACTTACTACAGCTACAAGAACCTCACGTGCCCCCACTGCGGCAAGCGTAGCAGAGCGCGCTTCGTCAAGCGCGTCGGGGCCAGGCAGGCGCGCGGGGGCGGCAGGCTGCTCAGGTAGCGTGCGCCTCGTCCGACGCGTCGATGGCGGCGCGGCCGTCGGGCGCCCGTGCGGCCGTGAGACGCCGCAGATGATGGTCGACCACGGCGGCGACATGGGCGGGCGGCGCCTCCACCACCTCCATGTCCGGGAGACTGGCGAGGAAGTCCGGTCGGTAGGCCTTCTGCGTGAGGCGGTGGTCGAGCACCACGACCACGCCCGTGTCCGTCTCGGTCCGGATGAGCCGGCCGAAGCCCTGCCTGAACTTGAGGACGGCCTCCGGCAGGTAGAAACGCTCGAACCAGCGCTCCCCCGCGGCCGCGCAGGCCCGTTCGCGGGCGCGCACCAGTGGATCCAGCCGCGGGAACGGCAGTTTGGCGATGACCAGGCAGGTCAGCGTGTCGCCGGGGAAGTCCTGTCCCGTCCACAGGGTGTCCACCCCCAGCAGGATGGTCTCGGGGTGCGTGCGGAACTCCTCGGCGAGGCTCGCGGCGCTGCCGTGCAGGCCTTGGGCGAGCACGAGGACGCCGTCGTCCTCGATATGCTCGCCCACGGCGGCCGCGACGCGGTGCATGTCGCGGGTGTTGGTGAACAACGCCAGTGTGCGGCCGCCGGTGACCTGGGCGATCTGCCTCAGGCGCTCGCCCTGGCGCACGGCGAGCTCGTCCGGCCTCCACGCGTCTCCGGGGGCGTGCTCGAGCACGAGGACCGCCTGACGACGGTAGTCGAAGGGGGAGGGGAACACCTGCTCGCGGGCGTCGACGTCGCCGGTGATCCCGGTCATCTCGCGGAAGTAGGAGAACGACCCGGCCGCCGTCAGGGTCGCGCTGGTGAGCACGGCGCTGCGCAGACGTCCCCAGAGGACCTCGCGGATGCCGGCCGCCGGGGTGAGCGGGGAGCGTGTCAACGCCCACCGCGGCGCTCCCGCGGCGACACGCGGAGCGCTTTCGAGCTCCGCCCACGAGACCGTCTCGGGATCGCGCCCCTCAGGCAGGTCGAGCAGCAGTGCCGCCGCCGCGGCGGCGTCGTCGGCCAGGACGACGAGGATGGAGTGCTCGCGATGGTCCTCCGGAAGGAGCTCGCCGGCCGCCGCCGCGGCGGCGGCGAGCCTCGAGAGGCCCTCGGAGAGCAGGCCGGCGTGCACGAGGAGCGCGTCGTACTCAGGCCGGTCACGCAGCCCGGGTGTGAGCCAGACCGTGCTCGCGTACTCCGGGTGCGCCGGCCCCGCTGCGCTCCCGTCGTCGGATGCGGCGATGTGGGCCAGCGCAGCGATCGCGTCGCCGAGTGCGCGGCTCAGGCCGGGGATCTCCTCGGCGGCGCGCTCGCAGGCGTCCGCGGCCTGCGCCACCGCTCGCCCCTCGTCCGGTCCCAGCTTGCGCGCGGCCGCCCGCAGACGCTGCGCGAGACGGCGCTGGCGGCGATGTCCGCGCAGGTCTCCCAGCAACCGTTCGACCGACGCTGCGTCGACACGGTCGCTGAACGCCTCGGTCGCCTCGTGGTACAGAAGGTGCGCCTCGTCGATCACCACGTCCTCGAAGGCGGGCAGGGCGTCGCCCGCGGAGAGCAGGAGCGCGTGGTTGACACAGACGAGGTGAGCCGCCTCAGCCCGTGCCCGCGCGAGTCGCCAGTGGCACTCGCCCCGCAGGGGACAGTGGCGACCGAGGCACGTCGCCCGCGACGAGCGGACCTCACGCGCCAGGTCGGCCAGCGCGGGGAGGACCTGCAGGGCTCGGTACGGCAGCGCCGAGAGGTCGACCTCGCCACGCCGGGCACGTCCGCAGAGATAGGCGAGGGCGAGCGACCGTTCGACATCCGGCAGCGCCTCGCCCTGCGCGGCCACCGCCTCCGAGAGGCGTCTCCGGCAGAGGTAGTTCTCGCGGCCCATGAGGAGCGTCCAGCGCCAGCCTTCCGGCAGCGTGGCGGCGACCAGCGGCAGCTCCGCACGGGCCAGCTGCCGCTGCAACGCCTTGGTCTTCGTGCTGACGAGGACGCGACGGCCGGAGGCGGCGCCTGCGTGAGCGGCCGGGAGCAGGTAGCCGAGGCTCTTGCCCATGCCCGTGCCGGCCTCGAAGACGGCGACGCCGCCCTGCGCGAAGACGTCGGCGACGGCCGCCGCGTAGTCGATCTGCGCCGGCCGCCGGCGGAAGCCGGCCAGCCGGTCGGCCAACCCGGCCGGGGCGCCGCCCGCTCCATCGAGCTGCGCGCGCCATCCATCCGCCTCCACCGGCAGTGCCGGGGGCCGGTCGGCTCCGGCGGTCGGCGGCGCAGGAGGCGGCGGCGGCGCCTCGTCGGGCGAGGCCGCGCATGTGTCGAGGACGGCCAGCGGGGGCCAGGAAATCCCCTCCAGCAGCCTCCGCTCGTCCGGGGCGAGGCCGGCGGCCCGTCGTGCGAGCCGGGCCAGGATCTCCGCGGTCGCCTCGGCGTCGGGCAGGGCGCGATGCGCCGGCCACGGGAGGCCGAGCTCCTCGACGAGGATCGGCAGGGCGTGTCGGTCAAGCTCGGGGTAGAGCAGGAGCGCCGCCTCCAGCGTGTCGAACCAGTCGCCGGCGAGCGGCGCGACCTTGGCGCGCCGGGCCGTCTCGCGGAGATGGTCCCGGTCGAAGGCGGCGTTGTGGGCCACCAGCAGGGCGTCGCCGGCGAACTCCTGCAGGCCGGCCAACGCCGCGGCGGGGGCAGGAGCCCCGTCGAGGTCTGCGTCGGTGATGCCGGTCAGCCGCGTGACGAAGAGAGGGACCGGGATCCCGGGGTCCACCAGCGTCGTGAACCGGGCCGCGACGGTGAGGTCCTCGTCCAGCCGCACGGCGCCGATGTCGATGACGCGGTCGTGCCGCGGGTCGAGGCCGGTGGTCTCCGTGTCGATGACCACGAACTGGGGGCGGCGGCCGGGCATGGCCCGAGGATAACAGAGGGGGCCCCGGGCGAAGACGCGCGTCCGCCGCCTGACGGTGACGTTGCCGCCCGGCCCCCGTCTGCACCTGCGTCGTCAGGCCGCCGCCCGGCGGCGTTCGTCAGCCTCGTTCCCCGCGGATAGCATGAGGCCATGATCGGCCGCCTCAGACAGCCCGCCCGGAACCTGCGCGCCTTCCCCGCCCAGTTCTGGGTCCTCACCCTCGGCATCTTCATCTACGTCGCCGCGGCCGCGCTGGCGTTCCCCTTCGAGGCGATCTACCTGCGCACGGCTCTGGACACTTCGATGACCATGATCGGAGTGGTCTTCGGCCTCGTCCCCCTCGCCGTGATGCCCTTCCAGTTCTGGGGCGGCCAGCTCACGGACCGGTTCGGCCGCCGGGTGGTCATCCTGCTCTCGGTGTCGGTCGGTGTGGTCTGGTTCGTGGGCTTCGCGTTCGTCAGGGAGCTGTGGCAGGTGGCGCTGCTCGTAGGACTGGAGAGCGCACTCGGCTGGCCGCTGTTCCAGACGGCGAGCAACGCGATGATCGCCGACCTGCTGCCCCAGGAGAAGCGGCAGGAGGGGTTCGGGATCACGCGCGCGGCCATGAACTTCGGGGTCGTCGTGGGGCCGGTGGCCGCCGGACAGGCGCTGGGGTTCGGCATGAGCTACCGGGTGCTGTTCCTCTCGGCCGCCGTCGGTTGTCTGAGCATGGTGGTCATGATGTCCGTCTGGATCCGTGAGAGCCGGCCGCCGGCCGCGACGCAGGCGGACCGCCCGGCGGACGACCAGGGGCGCAGCGGCTATCGCGCCGTGGTCCACGACCGGGTGTTCATCGTGTTCTGCCTCGCGGCCGTGCTGCCGGTGTTCTGCATCGGCAACTTCGGGTCCATCTACGCGGTGTACATCACCGACTTCCTGGGTGTGCCGAGCCGGACCTGGGCGTATCTGCTCACGCTCAACGCGCTCATCATCGTGCTCGTCCAGATCCCGCTGGTGACCGCGCTGCGCCACCGCAACCGGATGATCCTGCTCGCGGTCTCCAGCGCGCTGCTGGCCGCAGGCATCGGCGGATCCGCCTTCGCGGGCCCTGTCTGGTCGCTCGTCGTGTTCATCATCGTCCTGAGCTTCGGGGAGACGCTGCTCTCGCCGGTGGCCTCGGCGGAGGTGGCCGACCTCGCGCCGGAGGCCGTCCGTGGGCGCTACATGGGGGTCTGGACCGTGGTGTGGAACGGGGGCGCGGCGCTCGGGCCGGCGTTCGGAGGATGGGCCATGGACCGGGTCGGCGGGCGTGAGGCCTTCGTCCTGCTGCTGGTGATCGGGCTGGCCGGCGCCGTATGGTTCCTCGGCCTGGCGCCGGGGTGGCGCCGCCGGAAGGCGGCGCAGACGGCGGAGACGCGGGCGACCGCGTAGCGGCCACGCCCGGGCCTCCGCCGACACGTCTCAGAGCCCGAGCGCGTCCTGCAGGTCGCGGGCGTGCTCTTCCTCGATGATGAGGATGTCCTCGAGAGCACGGCGCAGGCCGTACTCCTGCAGCATCTCCGCCTGGGCGATGCGCTCCCGGTAGCGGGTGATCGCGTCCAGCTCACCGTCCAGGTCCTGCTCGAGCATCTTGTCGGCGTCCGGGGAGATATGCGCCTCGTAGACGTCGACGCCGGGCACGCCGCCGAGGAAGTCGATCTGGTCGGCCAGCGAGACGGCGTGGGCATGCTCCTCGTTGGAATGGACGATGAGCTCGGCCTTGATCGCGTCGTACTGCGCGCCGCTGATCGCCGCCGCGTGTTGCACGTACTGGATCAGCGCTTGGTACTCCCAGGCGAGATCGTCGTTCAGCGCCTCGATGAGCTGCTCGCGGGTGAGCTTGCGCGGAGTGAGCCGCTCCAGCTCGGCGGCGGTGCGGGCCTTGTCCTTGGCCGCCGCCTTGCTCGCCGCTCGGGGCTTTTTGGGTGCCTGCTTCGCCACGGGTCCTCCTCTCGTCGTGCCTGTCACGCGGCCGCGCCCGTCGGAGCGCTGCCTCGCGACAAGCCTACCGCAGGGCAACGGGACGATGGCGGCGGGCGACGTCGAGAGGAACCCGCCCCTGCCTCCGACGCCGAGCGTCGTGGGGATGAGGGCGAGGATCGTGACAACGGGCGTCGTGAGGAGAGGACGCAGCCGCCGCCCGCCCTCGATCACGGCGGTGCGTGCATCCATGCCCTCGCGGCGGGACTCCTCGACGAGGCTGAGCAGCGCGATGGCGTCGGTGACGACCATGCCGGAGAGCGCGAGCAGGCCGATGAGGTCCGGCAAGCCGGGGCTGGTCCCGATGCTCACCAGCGCGAGCACCGCGCCCGCCGCCGCCAGGGTGCGCGCCCCACGGCGTTCCCGCGTGAGCAGGTTCTCGTCTGTGATCCGAGTATGAGCCGCCGGCGTCAGTCGACGCCGGCGAGCTCGAAGAGACGGTCGGCGATGCCGGTCACGCGCTCGCGCACAGCGAGCCCCTCCAGCCAGCGTGGCGGGATGCCGGACACGCCGTACACGGCGCCGGCGAGGGCGCCCGTCACGGCGCCGGCGGCGGTCGCATCGTTGCCGAGGTTCACCGCGATGGTCGCCGCGTGCTCGAAGTCGGCGGCGTTGAGGACCGTCCAGAGCGCCGTCCGCAGCGTGTCGATCACGAAGGCCGAGCTCGTGATCTCCTCCACCTCGGCGCCGGGCGTATCGCGCAGCAGCGCGGCCACGCGTCTGTCCTCGTCGTCGAAAGAGCGCGTGATGGCCGGCAGCTCGTCGAGCAGCCTGTCATGGAGGGCGGCGACGACCAGGTCGTTGAAGGCGGCGCACGACCAGCCGGCGAGCCGGTCGAAATGCGTCAGCGTCGACTCCCGCAGCGACACCTCGAGTCGTGTCGCCGCGTCGGCGCGGTAGAGGAGCGCGATCGGGGCGCAGCGGATGAGGCTGCCGTTGCAGGCGGTGGGGCCGCCGAGGATCTCGTAGGCCCGCCGCGAGGCCAGGTCCCAGGGTGTGCCTGAGCGGTAACTGATGAGCGCCGCCCTCACGGTCAGGCTCACGTGGTAAGGCCGGCTGTCGAGCCACTGCGCCAGTCGCCGCATGATGTCGTCCGGCGCGAAGGCGCCGTGCGCGACGAGACTCTCGGCCACGCACAGCATCATCTCGGTGGCGTCGGTGACCTCGCCCGGCGCGACGTCGAAAACGCCGCCGCCGAGCATCTCGGTGATGACGCCGTACTTCTCCACCACCTGTTCGGCGGTGAGGAACTCGGCCGGCGCGCCCAGCGCGTCGCCCACGGCCAGGCCGAGCAGCGTCCCGCGGAAGCGGTCGCGCAGGACGTCGGGACCGCGCCCGGAGGTCACGCGAGGAGGTCCCGGACGAGGCGTTCGAAGAACAGCGCCTGGTAGACGACGTCCTCCACGTGGATACGCTCGTCCGGCTCGTGGTCGCGGCCTCCGTCCAGGTCGCGCAGGCTCTCGGCCACGAAGGGCGCGAACCCGTAGGCCACGCAGTCGGGGAAGGCCTCGCGCACCCAGCGCGAGTCGGTGAAGCTGCTCGAGGTCATCGGGACGAGCACGGTCCCGGGTACGTCGCGCCGCAACACGCGCGCGATGCTGTCGGCGAGCGGGCTGGCCGGCGGCGACGAGTTGGGCATGGTGACGTCGACCCACTCGAACTCCCAGTCGATCCCCAGCGGGTCCAGGGTGGCCGCGACGTGGGCCTCGACGTCGGCGTGCGTCATCTCGGGGAGGATGCGGCAGTCGACACAGGCCTCCGCCCGCGTCGGGATGACGTTCACCGCCTGGCCGGCGGCCAGCATGGTCGGGGTGGGCGTGGCGCCGAACAGCGGCTCCACCAGGCGGGCGGCCATGGGGTCGATCCGGCGCAGCTCCGCCCCGGCGGCGCGGGCGGTGACGGGATCCTTGAGCCGGGCCGCCAGCGCGGCGTCGGTCACGAGCGCGTCGATGAAGCGCGCCGTGGTCGCGGAGACGATCGTCGGCGGGTCGGCCAGGCCGAGCGCCGTGACGGCCCGGGCCAGGTCGATCACGGCGCTGTGCTCTTTCTCGGGGACCGAGGCGTGGCCGCCGCGGCCGCGGGTGCGGATGCGGAACTGGGCGAACGCCTTCTCGCCGACGGCGAGCAGGAAGACCTTGCGGCCGTCGACCGGGAGCCAGAGCCCGCCCATGCCCTCGTTGAGGCAGTAGTCGGCGCGCAGCGCGTCGGGCTCGTGCTCGCAGAGCCACTTGACCCCGCAGAACTCGCCGACCTCCTCGTCGGCGGTGGCGGCGTACTTGACGGTGCCGGCGAAGCGGGCGCCCGAGCGCTTCAGCCGGGCGAGCGCCACCGCCTCGGCGGCGACCTGGTTCTTCATGTCGACGGCGCCGACACCCCACACGTACCCGTCCCGGACCGTGCCGGAGAACGGCGGCACGCTCCACTCGCCGGCGTCGGCCGGCACCACGTCGAGGTGGCCCATCATGGTGAGCGTGGGGCCCGGCCCCGCGCCGTCCAGCCGGGCCACCAGGTTCTGCCGGTCCGGGAGCTCGCCGCGCAGCTCGGCGGCGATGCCGTGCTCGGCCAGGTAGGCCTGCAGCACCCGCGCCGCCGCGGTCTCGTTGCCGTTGGTCGTGTCGATCCGGAGCAGGGCCGTGAAGAGCTCGAGGACCTCGTCCTCGAGCTCTCGCCATAGCTGGTCGTCCAGACCGTACCTGGTCACGGTCGCCTTCTTCCCGGGGGTGCCACGGAGCGGAGGCCTCCATGATAACCGTCTGTACTTGCGCCCGCGACTCCCGTAGGCTCGACTGCGGCAAACGGTCGGAGCGTCCGGGAGGGGAGATGAAGATCGCCGTCGTGGGTGCGGGCGCCATGGGCGCCTGGACCGTCAAGGAGCTGGGTCTGAGCCGGGACGTGGACGAGGTCGTGGTGGCCGACTACGACGAGTCGCGGGCCTGCGAGGTCGCGGAGAGCCACGGCGGCGGCAAGGCGCGCCCCCGGTTCGTCGATGCGCGCGAGCAGGGGAGCGTGCAGTCCGTGCTCGCGGGTTGCGACGCGATGGTCAACGCCACACAGCATTTCTGGAACATCACCGTGATGCGGGCCGCCGCCGCGGCCCGGGTGCACTACACGGACATGGGCGGCCTCTTCCATGTGACCAAGCAGCAGGTGGAGCTGCACGAGGAGTTCCGCCGCGCGGGCGTGACCGCCGTGATCGCCATGGGCGGCGCCCCCGGCGTCACCAACATCCTCGCGAAGTACGGCGCGGAGCGGCTCGACGTGGTCGAGGAGGCGCACGCCTGGTGCGGCAACGTCGACGACACCGACTGGAGCGGCTACGACGGCTGGGTGGTGCCCTACTCGCTCGAGACGCTCTGCGACGAGTTCAGCGTCGTCGCCCCCGAGTACATCGACGGCCGCTGGGTCACGGACATCGGCGGCGGAGAGGGCGTGGAGCTGCTCGACTTCGGCGCGCCGGCGGGCCTCCTCGAGGCCCACTACACGATCCACTCGGAGCCGTTCACCTTCTGGCACACCTGGAAGGACCAGGGGCTGAGGGGCGCGACCTTCAAGCTCTCGCTGCCGCAGGAGTTCACCCGCCAGATGCGCTTCCTGCACGCCATCGGCATGACCCGCACCGACGAGGTGGAGGTCGGCGGCTCGCACGTCCGCCCGCGCGACGTGCTGCTCAAGGTGGTCGGCGAGATCCCGCGCCCCACGGACGTGGTCGTCCACGACACCGACTACCTGCTGGGCGTGGTGCGCGGGCTCAAGGCGGGACGGCGGATCGAGTGGCGCGTGCGCGCCGTGGTCCCCGCCCACGAGGAGTACGGCGCCGGCGGCGGCGATGTGGACACCGGCATCCCGCCGGCGATCGTGGCCCGCATGCTGGCTCGCGGCGACATCGTCGGCCCCGGCGTCTTCGTCCCCGAGCAGGTCGTGCCCTGCGAGGCCTTCTTCGCCGAGCTCGCACGGTGGGGCGTCACGGTCGACGCGCAGATGCGCGAACTGCTCGCCGGGCCGGGCTGACCAGGCCCGGCGGGTCCGCTCTCAGTCGAGCTGCAGCCGGGTCTGCGGCCGGGGCCGGTCGACCCCGAGGATCTGCGCCATCCGTCGCGCGTTGCGCATGCCCCAGTCCTCGTAGTTGTTGTTGAAGAGGACGTGCACGGTCTCGGCCTGGGCGGCGAGCGCGCGTACGCGCGGCGCCCATTCCTCCAGCTCGGCGTCACTGTAGAGGTACTTGAAACGGTCTGAGGCGGCGCCCGTCCTCGCCCTCCAGGTGTCGGCGTTGCGGCCGTGCAGGCGCACCATCGCCAGCGGGGCGGTCACCGCGGTCAGCGGCGGCACGCTGTCGGCGAAGCCCTGGGGCTCGTCCACGCCCACGTAGGTGAGTCCGGCCCCCTCGAGCAGCGCGAGCGTATCGGCGGCGGCGTCCGCGTCCATCCAGCCGCCGCCGCGGAACTCCACCGCCAGCGGCCGGCCCGGCAGGTGCGCCGGGAGCGTGCGCAGGTACGCGCGGTTCTGTTCCGTGCGGACGAACCAGCGTGGGAACTGGAAGAGGACCGCGCCCAGCTTGCCGGCGGCGGCCAGCGGCTCGAGGGCCTCGCGGTGCTGCCGCCACACCAGTTCGAGGACCGATCCGTCGACGTCGCGTGGATAGACGTTGCGCTTGGCGCGCGCGTGCTCCGGCAACCGGTCGCGGAGCAGGCCGGGGAGCCGCGCCGGCGCCGCGGCGTGGCCCGTGAGCCAGGCGAAGGCCTTGACGTTGAAGACGAAGTCGTCCGGCGTGCGCTCCACCCAGAGCCTGCTGTTGCGCACGGACGGCGGCGCATAGTAGGTGGAGTCGACCTCGACGATGTCGAAGCGCTCTGCGTAATGGCGCAGGCGCCCCTCGGCGCTCGTCACCTGCGGCGGATAGAAGCGTCCGCTGGCGACCAGCGTGGGATCGGTCCACGAACAGCTGCCGACCAGGATGCGTGCGGGCATCGGTTCCTCCGCTCGAGGTGATCGTTTGATACGGAAGACCTTGTACCACGCGGGACGAGGGCCTATACTGCGGGTGCAGTCTCAGTCGGCGCCACGGTCTCGGCAGACCACGGCCCCGCGTGACGTGGGGCAGATGAAGGGGGCGCCGCCGATGGGCGGGCCGCAGCGCGGGCCGCCCATCGTCACGCTCCGGCCCCCGACGCGTTGAACTTCCGCGGCGCGCGACCTATACTCGCACTCCCTCGAGTGTCGGAATGGCGGAATTGGTAGACGCGCTAGGTTGAGGGCCTAGTGAGGGTATAACCTCATGGGGGTTCAAGTCCCCCTTCCGACACCACCACCCCTTCTCTCCCGCGGTGTGGCGGCTCAGAGGTCGCGCCAGAGCGCCAGGCCGGTGACCTCGTCGAACTCCCGCTCCAGCGGCTCGCCGACGAGCTCCTGCAGCACCAGCTCGCCGGCGAAGACGACGCAGCCCGGCGCCACGTGCCCCGCGACGCAGGCCCCGTCGTGACCCGCCAGCGTGGCGTGGGCGTGGACGAAGATCGCCCCGTCCTTGAGCGAGACGTTGCCGAGCAGGCCGATCAGCTCGACCGGCGCATCGACGGCGAACTCCCCGTACTCATGCGCGGACTGGTCGTAGAAAGCGAGCCGGGCGGCCTGCAGGGCGCCGATGGCGCGCAGCTCGGCGGTCCGCATGCCGTGCTCCTCGGCCACGGCGGCGATCTCCTCCAGCAGGTCGCCGCCGTGCGCCAGCCGAGCCACGACGCGGCGTCCCCTCGTGAACTCCCGTGCTCCCATCGCCACATCCTCCCGTTGACCGCCGGCCGGGCGCCGGCCCACTGCCGGCAGTCTACCGCGACGGCGACGCCGGCGACGGACGCGACGGCCGCCCCCGGCGGCGGGTCCCGTGGTTGTCGTAGAATCGCGCCATGGCCGACCCGCTCCTGCACGACCGCCTCTTCCTGCTCGACGGCAGCAGCCTGGCGTTCCGCGCCTTCTTCGCGCTGCCGGAGTCCATCGCCACCCAGGCCGGCGCGCCCACCAACGCGCTCTTCGGGCTCAGCCAGATGCTGCTCAAGCTCATCACCGAGTACCGGCCGTCGTACCTCGTCTGCGCCTGGGACGCGCGCGGTCCCACCTTCCGCGACGAGCTCTACGACCAGTACAAGGCACAGCGCCCGTCGATGCCGGAGACGCTCGCGGCGCAGTGGGACCTGCTGCCGGGGCTCATGGAGGCCTTCGGCGTCGTCAACCTCGTCAAGCCGGGCTACGAGGCCGACGACATCCTCGGCACGCTGGCGGAGGAGGCCAAGCGGCAGGGCGTCCGCTCGGTGGTCGTCACCGGCGACCGCGACGCCATGCAGATCGTCGACGACGACATCTGGGTGATGAGCACCGGGCGCGGCGTGACCGACGTCCGGATCTACACGCCCGGCGCGGTGCTCGAACGGTTCGGCGTCACGCCGGCGCAGATCCCCGACTACATCGGTCTCAAGGGCGACTCCTCCGACAACATCCCCGGCGTGCCCGGCATCGGCGAGAAGACGGCGGCGCAGCTCCTGCAGCAGTTCGGCAGCATCGACGAGATGTACCGGCGCCTCGACGAGGTCAAGTCGGAGAAGCGGCGCGCGCTGCTCGCCGAGCACGAAGACGTCGCCCGGCTCTCGTTGCGACTCGCGACCATGGTCTGCGACGTGCCTCTCGAGCACGACCTCGTGGAGGTGGTCGGACGCAGCGGGTACCGCCTGCCGGTCGAGCAGGTCGACGCGGCGTTCGCGCGCTTCGAGTTCCGCAACCTGCGGCGCCGGCTGCGCGAGGTGAGCGGGGACGCCGGCGCCGTCCCGCCCGGCGCCGTGAGCGGCGCCCTGGTGCGGTTGGCGCAGGAGCGCGACGTGGGCCCCGTCGCCGCCCTGCTCGAGAAGGACGAGGCGGCGCTCGCCTTCGAGGCGCGCGACGACGGGGGAGAGGGGCTCGCCGTGGCGGCGCACGCGGGCGGCGACGTGTGTCTCGTGGCGCCGGCCGACGCCGCGAGGGCCGGCTCGTTGTGGCTGCTCGCGGCGCACGCGGTCGTGCACGACGCCAAGGCGCAGCCCGGCTTCGTGCACGCTCCCGTGGGTCCGGCGTTCGACACCGCGGTGGCCGCCTATCTGCTGGCGCCGGAGCGGCCCGAGAAGGAGCGCACGCTGTTCGCGCTCGCGGGGGCGGACGACGGCGCCCGGCTGGTCGAGGGGCCGGCGGCCGAGGCCGCCGCGGCCACGCGGGCCACCCTCACCTGGCGCGTGGCCGAGGCACAGCGGCCGCGCCTCGTGGAGCTCGGCCTCGAGCGGCTCTTCCGCGAGGTCGAGCTGCCGCTGGTGCGCGTGCTCGCGCAGATGGAGGCCGCCGGCGTCAAGATGGACCCGTACCGGCTCGGTGAGATCACCGCCCGCGTGCGCGACCGCATCGACGAGCTGGCGGACGAGGTCGTCCGGCTGGCCGGCGGCCCGTTCACCCTCGGCTCGCCGCAGCAGCTCGCCGACGTGCTGTTCAACCGCCTCGGCCTGGAGCCGGTCCGCAAGGGCAAGACGGGGTACTCGACGGACGCTCGTGTGTTGCGGACGCTGCGCGACCGGCACCCGATCGTCCCGGCGGTCGAGGAGTGGCGCGAGCTCACCAAGCTGCTCAACACCTATCTCGAGCCGCTCCCGGCCCGCCTCGACCCCGCCACCGGCCGGCTGCACACCACCTTCAACCAGATGGTGGCGTCCACGGGACGGCTCTCCAGCTCCAACCCCAATCTGCAGAACATCCCCGTGCGCACCGAGCTCGGCGCCGAGATCCGCGCCTGCTTCGTGGCCGACGAGGGGCACCGCCTGGTGGTGGCCGACTACTCGCAGATCGAGTTGCGCCTGATGGCGTCGCTCTCGGGCGAGCCGGCCCTGCTGGCGGCCTACCATCGCGGCGAGGACGTGCACCGCGTCACCGCCGCCGCGGTCGCCGGCATCCCCGTCGAGGAGGTCACCCGGCAGCAGCGCGAACGCGCCAAGGCCACCAACTTCGGCATCATGTACGGACTCTCCGCCTACGGCCTCTCCGAGCAGGTGGACATCCCCGTCGAGGAGGCCCGCGCCTTCATCGAGGCCTACTTCGCCAAGTACCCCAAGGTGAAGGAGTTCCGCGAGCAGGTGATCGCCCAGGCGACGCAGGACGGTCACGTGACGACCCTGTTCGGCCGCCGCCGGGCCGTGCCGGAGCTGCGCTCGTCCAACTACCGCGACCGCTCGCTCGGGGAGCGCCTCGCCGTCAACACGATCCTGCAGGGCACGGCGGCCGACATCATCAAGGTCGCCATGGTCACCGTGAGCCGCCAGCTGGAGCGTCGCGGGCTGGCGTCTCGACTGGTGCTGCAGGTGCACGACGAGCTGGTCCTCGAATGTCCCGAGGACGAGGTGGACGTGTGCCTGCCGCTGCTGCGCGACGCCATGACCGGCGCCCTCGACCTCGATCCTCCGCTCGAGGTGGAGGTCGGGGCGGGCGACGACTGGGTGGCGGCCAAAGGCTGAGGCGCGGACGGTCCTGCCGGCCTGCATCCGCGTCGGCCGGACTCGATTGCCGGGCCTGCGGCTGCTATAATCCCCGATTTAGGCCCGCCGCGGTCCGCGGGCCGACCCCTCCATCAGCGACGGACCGCCAAGTGACCGGGAGGCACACCTACTCATGACCGACAACCCCACCGACGCCACCATCACCGACCCCGCCAACGCGCCGAACGTCGTGGAGGGCAGCGAGGGCTATCTCATCGAGGTCGACGGCGAGATCGTCCCCAACTACGACATGACGCTGACCGACTTCAGCGAGGGGGACATCGTCACCGGTAAGGTCGTGCGCATCGACAAGGACGAGGTCCTGGTCGACATCGGCTACAAGTCCGAGGGCGTCATCCCGCTCAACGAGCTCAGCATCCGCAAGAACGTCAACACCTCCGAGGAGGTCCAGCTCGACGAGGAGGTCGACGCGCTGGTCATGACCAAGGAGGACGCCGACGGCCGTCTCATCCTGAGCAAGAAACGGGCCAAGTTCGAGAAGGCCTGGAAGCGCATCGAGGCCGCCTTCGAGAGCGGCGAGCCCGTCACCGGCACGGTCATCGAGGTGGTCAAGGGCGGGCTCATCCTCGACCTCGGCGTGCGCGGCTTCCTGCCCGCCTCGCTGGTCGACATCCGGCGTGTGCAGGACCTTCACGAGTACGTCGGTCGCGAGCTCAACTGCCGCGTCATCGAGATGAACCGCAACCGCAACAACGTCGTCCTCAGCCGTCGGGCCGTGCTCGAGGAGGAGCGCAAGGAGATCCGCCAGCAGATCATCGACCAGCTCAACGTGGGCGACATCGTCGAGGGCACGATCAGCAACATCGTCGATTTCGGCGCCTTCGTCGACCTCGACGGCATCGACGGCCTCATCCACATCAGCGAGCTCAGCTGGACCCACATCAACCATCCGTCCGAGGTCCTGCAGGTCAGCCAGAAGGTCAACGTCAAGGTCCTCGACATCGACCGGGACCGCCAGCGCATCAGCCTCGGTCTCAAGCAGACCCAGGAAGACCCCTGGCGCAAGATCGTCGCCCGGCACAAGGTCGGCGACGTGGTCGAGGGCCGCGTGACCAAGATCGTCGCCTTCGGCGCCTTCGTCGAGATCTACGAGGGCATCGAGGGTCTCGTGCACATCAGCGAGCTGGCCAACCGCCACGTCGAGCGTCCGGACGAGGTCGTGTCGGTCGGCCAGCAGGTCAACGTGAAGATCATCGAGGTCGACTCCGAGCGCCGTCGTCTCAGCCTGAGCATCAAGCGGGTGGACGGCGACAACGTGAGGCCCATGCGGCCCGTCGCGCGGCCTGAGCCCGAGCCGGAGCCGGAGACCGAGCCGGAGACCGAGCCGGAGACCGGGGCGAGCCATGAGGCCGAGGGCGACGAGACGGCGCCGGATCAAGGCGCTGAGGCCGTCGCCGAGGCCGCCGAGCCGGTCGCGGCCGAGCCTGAGCCCGAGCCGGAGCTCGGGCTGAGCGACGACGTCTTCCCGGCCGGGGCGGCCGCCGACGACGAGGCCGCGGAGGAGCCCGCCGGATCCTGATGTCGGCGGCGGGGCGCCGCGACAGCACGTCCCTGGTCGCCCCGCCCGACATCGCCGCTCGGTGAAGCATGAGCGCATCCCCTGCGCGCATACCGGTGATGGGCCTGACCGGGGGCATCGGCTCAGGCAAGTCCACCGCCCTCGCCTACCTGCGCGAGCTGGGTGCGGCCACCATCTCCAGCGACGACATCGTCCACGGGCTGTACTCCGCCCCCGAGGTGGTCGACCGCATCCGTGAGCGCTTCGGTGACGCCGTCGACGACGGCGCCGGCGGCATCAGCCGGCCGGCGCT
>Ga0209612_1000496_pt1 | contig 41143 bp, 35 predicted proteins | sample BioC12SIPDNA_FD_185746 | JGI IMG/M metagenome (GOLD analysis project Ga0209612, IMG submission 185746) | Anaerobic biogas reactor microbial communites from Washington, USA - Biogas_R1_B C12 SIP DNA (SPAdes) (version 2) | ecosystem: Engineered > Bioreactor > Anaerobic > Unclassified | place...
GGCCCCGCCCTTCCGGCCGTGGAGGTAAGGTGTCGGGTTCGGGAGAGGGTCGGCCCGGTAGAACCCGAGGACGACCGAGCGGTGGTCGCGGTCGTACCCCTGGAGCCTCTCCCTCTGCCACCACTGCCGCTCGTAGCGGCCGAGGTTGCAGACGTGGAAGGCCCGGTAGGGCTGCCCATCGGCCTGGAGCCTCCTCTGAAGCTCGATCATCCTCTTCCTGCTGGTGTGGATGGCGTATCTGCCGAGGTCGCACATGATCCAGCGGCGTCCGAGCCGTTCGGCGACTGCTCCCGTGGTGCCGGAGCCGCAGAAGAAGTCGGCGACGAGGTCGCCCTCGTTAGAGGAGGCGTTGACGATCCGTTCGAGAAGGGCTTCGGGTTTTTGTGTAGCATATCCCGTGCGCTCTTTTGCGCTTGAATTAAGTATCGGAATATTCCAAACAGAGTCTAAAGGCTTGCCCGCCGAGACTACTTCATCCACGTATCTTCTATAACGAGGTCTGCCCAAGCCACCGTCGGTTAATATATATTCTCGCCCATTTTCATCGGTCATCACATCATGCCGGTGCATTATGAATTCATCTCTGCTCCAGGGGATGGAAGTCTCGAAAAGTTTTAACTTATCAGTTTTTGAATAAAATATAATATCATCATGCTTTCTATCGAAGAAGTTCATTTTGATAGAAGTTCTTTGACCATAATACCAAATTATGATATTTCTAAAATTATTCGAACCAAATATTTCATCTAAAACAACCCGGATAAGGCTATTCACTCGCCAATCGCAATGCACATATATGCATCCTTTTTCAGATAGCAGTTCTTTCATTAACGTGAAACGTTCATACATCATATGCAGATACGAATCAGTCCCCTTCCCCCACATATCCCTATACGCCACCATCTCCAGGAGGGACTGGTCCTTCTCAGCGTTCTCTTTTCCCTCACCTATCCCCACCTGCATCGTGAAATCCGCCCCCACGTCGAAGGGCGGGTCGATGTAGATGAGGTCGATCTTGCCCCGAAAATCCTTCAGGAGGGAGGCCATAACCAGCTTGTTGTCTCCCCAGATGAGCAGGTTCCGGAAGTCGTCGAGGCGGGTCGTCCGGAGGTCCCCGAAGGTCGTCTGGCCGGAGGCGAGGGCCTCGCTCCGGGGCATGTCCACCGTCTCGATCTTCTGCATCGGCATGGCAGAGCCGGCGATGTCGACGGGGCGGCGGCGGCCGTACTCGTCGTACTTCCCATCCCAGACCAGCTCCGTGCTCCTCCCGAATAGGGGGTGGGGGTTGTCGGGGCCGAAGGGGACGGGGGCCGGGGCGGGGTCAGGCATGGTGGGCCGCCTCCACAGGATCGAAGTCTAAGTCGGCGAGGTTCGGCGGCACAAAGTCCCGCCGATGGCCTGAGTCTGAGTTTGCAGGAAGCGAAAATAGAGCCGTGGCGAGCGGCCGCTTTTGAGTTGGATTGCACATGGGATCTCCCACCACACCTTCGAAAGATCCATTACGCCATAAGTATTTCGCTTGGGGAAACGTCATGGTTATTGAGATGATCGCCTGATGTGCATCCTGAAAAATTCTAATCGCTCAAAACGCCACTTCCCTCCAATATGCTCCTGATGTATTCGGGAGAGAACTTCTTTTTGGCGTTGTGGACCGCTTCCACCAGTCGATCCTCTTCTACATCGAAGTTGTCCTTGAGGTAAAGGGCGGTGGCGATCAAAGAGAGATCTATGGCTTTGTACTTGCCGAATCGCGCCACCATATCATCAACAGCTCGTTTCTCTCCGTCGCTGAGAAGATGCTCGAAGTCCTGTCCCTTCTCGGTCGGGTTAATATAATATCCTTCTGCGTCCTTCCAGCTTATATCAACTATGCCATTTCTCTCAGCAAAGTTCAGCTCCCCGGATACCTCTGAGGAATACGGGCCGTAATGATACATGGAGAAGCTGAAATTTGCGACATCGCTCCTGGAGAGCAGGTACATAATCTTCTGAATTATCGTCTTTCCTATCTGCTTTCCCGGATACGTCTCGTTCAGCCTCTTAACCAGATATCCGATCAATCCTGAGTTTCTGAACATGCTCTCCTCAGGTCCATCGCCCAAACTCATCTCAACACCACCTCTGCCTCGGCTCGGTCTTGCGGCCATACGTAGATCCTTATCTGCCTTACATCTCCAATATTCTTAACTATTGATGAATACGAAGATAGAGGGCGGGCACTTCTTTCACTTCCTGGCGCTATCACCATAACTTCCTTGTCGCCGTTTTTGCTGTCATTCAACGCATACCAGAGCTTCTCGGATCTATCCTCGTAGAATTCAACTTCAGCTTTCTCAAGAAGGAGCTTCTTTGCCTGCAGGTCTGCCTCATCTTCTGGACTTGGCACCTCAGCTGTAGAATACACCTCTCTGACATGATCCCTCTTCATAATTGCAGAGCAATGAGGGTCATATCTTCTCAAGGACCTGAACCGATCCCACATCGCATAATCGTCGAGTTCCATGAAATTCTCAAGGGATGACGATCTCGGATCTGGATATTTTCCTCCATCCAGAGTATTCTGCAAGGCGCTTTTAAGATGATAATCGAAGGCTCTCCGCGTCTTGTGGAAATAAACCTGCGTAAACATCAAGTACCTGGCTATAACCATGGATTCGGCCACATGCCAGCCGTCCTTGCTCACTCCGAGGACTACCTCATTAGATTCCGGATCGATACCTAACGTCAGGGTATTTATCAATCTAGAGTGATCGTAGACCCCATACTTGACGCCAGCATGATATGAGTCCCTCAATAGATAATCCCCTCTATCGGCATCGAGCTGACTTGAGATCAGCACCCTCCAAAAGAGCCTATCGCCGAGGATTTCTGGATTCCCTTCGATCAAAGCTGCGACTTCTTCGGCCTCAATCCTGTAATTTGTCTTGTTGATCGGATGATCCTCTATCGTCTCCTTCAGTAGATCCATAATTATCGCGGTCGTGTATTCTTCATGCTTAAACGGCCTTTTTTTCTGTGGATTTGTCGGCATGAGCTCTTCTGATGCGTGGGAAAAGGGAGAATGACCCACATCATGGAGCAGGGCAGCAAGTCGAATGAGCTGCCTGTCCGTGTTTAAGCCTGCATCATTATAGCTCAGACGATCTTTTAATAAATTTAAATTATTTTTTACGATTGAATCATACATCATTGTAGCGAAGTGCATCACTCCAAGGGAATGCTCAAACCTCGTATGGGTTACACCTGGATAGACCATTTCAGTCAGAGCAAGCTGCTTGATCCTCCTGAGCCTCTGTAATGCGGGATGATTTATGATCCGCTTCTCCCAATCGTTGAAGGAGATGAATCCATAAATCGGGTCCCTAACCTCGTATTCTTGTCTCATCGCGACCTCATCTGCAAATCCCTTGATTGAATAATAAGACTTTCCAGCTTAAATATTAAATGTGCGTGCGGGACGATAGTATTGTTCAGATTCCATTCCAGGGGGATCAAGGATGGAGGGGTCGAGTAGACTTCTCCGGAGAAACCCTCCTTGACGAGGAGGGGGATTCTGCCGCTGTGGTCGATGTGGGCATGGGTGAGGAGCAGCGCCTTCAGAGAGCGCCGAATCCTCCCCCGTTCTGGTCCGAGTCCCTCCCGTGAACGAGCCCTGCGTCCGCCCCGACCCGGATATCACCGGCGTTGAGTACGGTACGGGAGCCCGTAACGCCAGCGTCAGCCCCGTAGAACTGAAGCTTCATAAGAAAGTCAAAAGCGTCATCTACAGATTAAACTTCCGGGTAGTGAGATTTTAGCAGGTCAATTAAATCCCCTGCCATCTTCGCCGCGATCTCTGCCGAGTCCGCCCCCAAGTCAGTTCCCCCGCCTCCCCAAACCCGATGCCCTCATCCCGCCCTCCCGAGAGAAGGACCGCTTCTCTCTCGGGCTTAACTATTTTTATCTCCCCTTCCAAACCTCGGAAAAAGAGGTCCTGACCATGAAGTTTGCATGCCACGTCGAGGAGATAGACATCTCCGGGATAAGGAAGAGCTTTGAGGGGGCGGGGCCGGGGGCGATCAACCTCGGCCTCGGGCAGCCCGACTTCGACACCCCTGACCATATCAAGCGGGCGGCGATCGAGGCGATCGAGGAGGGGTTCACGGGATACACCATGAACCTGGGGACCGCCGAGCTCCGAGCGGCCTTGGCCGAGAAGTTCCGGCGGGAGAACGGCCTCGATTACGCCCCGAGCGAGATCATGGTCACGAGCGGAGCCAGCGAGGCCCTATTTCTCGCCATCGCCGCCGTCGTCGAGAAGGGCGACGAGGTCCTGATCGGCGACCCCGGCTTCGTCTCTTACTCGGCCATCGCCAGGGTGACCCACGGGCGGGCGGTTTCCGTCCCCATGGACGGGAGGTTCCACCTCACCGCTGAGGCGGTCGCCGAGAGGGTGACTCCGAGGACGAGGGCCCTCATCGTCAACTCCCCCAACAACCCCACCGGCTCCGTCCAGACGAGGGAGGAGCTCCGGGCGCTGGCGGAGCTGGCCGAGGATCACGATTTTGCCCTGATATCCGACGAGGTATACGAGCAGTTCATCTACGAGGGGGAGCACGCGAGCCCCGCCCTCTACTCCGAGAACGTCATCACCATCAACGCCGTCTCCAAGACCTACGCCATGACCGGCTGGAGGCTCGGCTACCTGGCGGCTCGGGGCGAGGCCTTGGAGAACATGCTAAAGATCCACCAGTACGTCCAGGCCTGCGCCTCCTCCATCAGCCAGAGGGCGGCTCTCGCCGCCGTCAGCGGCCCTCAGGACTGCGTCCGAATGATGAGGGAGGAGTTCCGGCGGAGGAGGGACGTCCTGGTGGAGGGGCTCCGGTCGATGGGGGTCGAGATGGAGAAGCCCGCCGGCGCCTTCTACGCCTTCCCGAGGGTGGGAGACGGAAACGACGTCGCCACGAGGCTGATCAAAAAGGGGGTCGTGGTGGTTCCGGGCACCGCCTTCGGGTCCGTCGGTAGAGAGCACATCAGGATATCCTATGCCGCCTCGATGGAGGATATAAAAACCGCCCTGGAGAGGATGAGAGAAATTCTTTAAATAGGAGCTGTGGCATTCGTCCGGAAGGTGACGAGATGAAAGAGCAGGTGGAGACGAGAGAGCTGAAAGAGGGAAGGTACGTGATCATCGACGACGAGCCTTGCGTCATCAAGAGCATAGCCAAGTCCAAGCCCGGAAAGCACGGCGCCGCCAAGGCGAGGGTCGACGCCATCGGGATCTTCGACGGCCAGAAGAGGTCGACCGTCCAGCCAGTGACGGCCAAGGTCTACGTCCCGATCGTCGAGAGGAAGTCCGGCCAGGTTCTGACGATAGGCGAGAGCTCCGCCCAGCTGATGGACCTCAGCGACTACAGCACCATCGACGTTCCCATCACCGAAGAGGACCGCGAGAAGCTGGAGGAGGGGAAGGAAGTCCCATACCTGCTCGTCATGGGCAGGACGAAGATGGATATCCGTTAACCCCAATGTTCAACATTCACAATTTTGCTGATGCCAACGCCGACCCGGAGGTGGCGGATTTCGTCATCGTGGGGGCTCCCTTCGATGCCACCACCAGCTTTAGGTCCGGGACCCGCGAAGGCCCCGAAGCCGTCCGGCGGGCATCTTATAACTTCGAGACTTACGTTCATCGCCACTCCATCGATTTTAGGGATCTCCAGGTAGCCGACCTCGGGGACCTCGACCTGGGGTCGGACCCTGCCTACGCCATGGAGACGATCGGGGACGGCTTCGCCTTCATCCCCGAGGGGGCGATCCCGATATTCATCGGCGGGGAGCACTCCATAACCCCGCCGATCGTCTCCGAGGTGGCCCGCAGGCGCGGGGAGATAGGCGTCATCGTCCTCGACGCCCACCTCGACCTCCGGGACGAGTACGGCGGGACGAGGTACAGCCACGCCTGCGCCAGCCGCCGGATCCTGGAGCTTTCGGGGGTTTCTGGCTACGCCTCCATCGGGATCCGGTCCGGCGACCTGAAGGAGTACCTCTACGCCGAGGAGCGGGGCGTCAGCTACCATACCAGCGACGAGGTCCGGGAGAGGGGGATCGAGGCGGTCCTGGAGGAGGCCCTGGCGGAGGTGGGCACCGACGAGATCTACCTCTCCATCGACTTCGACGCCATCGATCCCGCCTTCGCTCCGGGGGTCGGGACCCCCGAGCCCTTCGGCCTCTCCTCCTGGGACGTCCGATACGTCGTCGATAGGGTGGCGCCAAAGGCCGTCGGCCTGGACGCGAACGAGATCGCCCCTCAGTACGACGGGGGGCAGACGGCTTCCCTGGGCGCGAAGCTGATCCGGGAGTTCATCGCCGCCAAGGCTGCGGCGGACCGGTAATCATCTATAAGGTTCGTCTCAGGCTCGTCCCCTGGGGTAAAGGGGAGAGGTCCGGTTCGGACCCGAGGGTCGGGATAAGAGCTCACGATCCCGATCCCGATCCCGAGCGGCTTTCTGGTCCGATGGTCTGGAGGCTGCCTTTCATCGGGATCAAAAAATTTATCTTATAGGAGGTCGAAAGCGGAACCGCAGGTAGGCCCAAGTCTGTCATCTTCGAAGCCTCCAGTCAGTTTTAATGTCAAGAAGCTTTCAGAGGAGAAATCCAATGAGAATTGATATCACTGTCAAACCGTTGATGCTTCTGCTCCTCATGGTCGCCGCGTCTCAGGCGGCCTTAGGAGCCTCTAACCTCCCGAGCGGCATGGAGAACCCCCTGCCTTTGAGCTATCCCGACCTCGCCTCCGCCCCGGCCCCCTCCTGGCTCGCCGAGGGGATGAGGGCCACCTACTCCGTCATCGCCAGCACCGCCGATTCCGAGTACAGCGAGAATATTGAGTGGACAACCGGATCTCCGGGGTACGGTTTATCTCAAGTGGACGTGGTGGCCCTGGAGGAAGGGGTTGCCGCCACCCACACCCAGCCCTACGCCCCCGACGCCCAGGGGGCGATGAGGAAGCTCGTCGGCTTCGGATCGGTCGTCCCGGAGGGCTGCGGCGACTTCTGGGCGAGCCCCGAGGCGTTGAAGATGATCCCCGAGATGGCCGGCGAGAGGCTGACGGTCCAGCGCCTCCCCGCGACCGTCGGGGGGGAGGAGCATCAGGCAATCAGGTTCGATTACCGGAACGATGGCCTGGAGATGGCCCTCGTCTACGACCTGGCGTCGGGGCTTTTGCTATACCATGCCGTGGACTACCACTCGGTAGGGACGGCGGGCGGGGCGGCAACCGGCTCCCGGAGCACCTCCGCCATCTACGAGCTGAAGAACCTCCGGGAGGTGAAGGTCCCCTGGGCGGATGGAAGCGTCCCGTCCTGGCTTGAGGAGGGGGAGACGAGCTATTACCAGGGCCAGTCCCAGATCCAGATCCAGGGGGCAGCCCCCTCGGCCTCCCCCCTGGCGGTCCAGACGACGGTCGGAGACGTCCACCACCGATTCGTTGAGGCGGGGGAGGAGACCTTCACCCAGGAGGCGGCGGCCCAGCCCTACGTCTATACGGTCTACGGGGTCTGTCAGCTGATGGGTGGCTTCATCCCCCCCGAGGCGGGATCCCTCGGCACCGGCGTCGTCGACGTCGACCCCGACACCGGGATGAGGGTCAGCGTGGTCCAGAACGACGAGACCGCGATCGTCGTGGAGATGACAAACCAGGTCGACTTCCGGGAGGTCTTCACCTACGACCCGACCGGGAGGCTCGTCTCGATCCGCCAGGAGTACAACCCCGACGTCATCACCTCGAGCGGCTTCGGCTCGGTGAGGGTGGTCCTCCTCCAGCTGGCGGGGTGAGGGGAAAGAAGAGATCTAAACGCGAGCTCTATTCGGCGGCTTGGACCCCCGGATCATCCGGGAGTCCTCTCCAAGCCAAGACCGTCGGTTCGGATGCTCAAGCGAGATCGCGCCATCTCAAGGCGGCAAGCCTCGAATCACTCCTCCCCAAAGTAGTCCAGGTCGACCCTCTTCACCCTGTAGGTGGCGACGTCGGCGACGCCGATGTCATGGTCGATCATGAACTGGGCGAGCTGCTCCCCATCGATCAGGACTATCTTAGGCTGCTGGATCCCTTTGACATAATCGTTCGCCTCCTTCGTGAACTGAGACGTCGTAATGAAGACCCCCTTCCCCGCCCGGTTCCCCATCAGGCTTCCGGCGAAGGCCTGGACCGCCGGCCTGCCCACCGTCCCCTCCCACCTCTTGGCCTGGATGTAGACGGCGTCGAGGCCGAGCTTATCCTCCTTGATGATCCCGTCGATCCCGCCGTCGCCGCTCCTGCCGACAGCCTCGCCCGCATCTCTTCGGGAGCCGCCGTATCCCATCGCCACCAGCAGGTCTACCACGAGCCTCTCGAAGAACTCGGGAGAGCATCCCATTATCCGATCGAGAAGCTCCTGGGCCAGATCCCTCCTCAGGTTCTGGTAGCCTGCCTCCAGGACCTCCTCAGGGGTTCTCGTCTTCTCGGTGGCATCGTCGTTCGGATCGCTCTGGCCATCTTTGGAGGTCCCACGATGAAATTCCTGAAACTCTGGAAACTGCTCAAGAAACTTGACGTTGATCTCAGCCGGGTCGGATCTCAAGACTGCAAGACCCCGATCGTTAATCCGGAACTTGCCCCTTCCCGTGCTCTCCAAGAGGCCAGCCTTCTTCATGTACGTCCTCGCCCACCCCACCCGGTTGGCTAGCTTCGCCTGCCTTCCGCTGGGGAGGAGTTCGCGCCTCTCCTCTTCGATCAGCCCAAACTGATCTGCCAGAGTCTCTATCACCTCGTGAAGGCTGTGCTCGTCACCATCTCCCAAGACCTTCAAGAGGGGGAGCATCAAGCTCTGGAAATCTGGAACCGCCACCTCTGCCGACCTCGTCGCCTTCCCTATATCAGTCCGGATAATTAAGTTCTGTGCCAGAGGCGTCCCCAAGCCTCTCGATCCTCCTCTGGAGCTCCTCCTCAAACCCCTCCACCTCCCCATCTTCGAGCCGGAGATCCCGGACGCCCCCGTCCTTGAGGTAGAAGAGCCGCGCCCCCACCATCGGCCGGAATATCTCCCGGGCGAGGTAGAGGTAGAACCTCATCTGAAACTCGTAGGCGGGAGCGTGGGCAGAGGAGTCGGCGAACTTGAAGTCGACGATATGCCACCCCTCTCTCGTCTTCACCAGCTTATCGACCCTCCCGACGAGGGTGTGCCGCCCGAAGGGGCGGAGAATCTCGTACTCCGTCCTCGTCTTTCCGGCGGCCTCGATCTCCCTCACGAGGCGGTGGCCCTTCAGCCGGTCGAGGACGGTCCAGACCTCCCGGAGCTCGTCGTCGCCGAAGATCCCGGCCTGGAGGTGAGGGGGGCGGCGGGGCCGCTCTGCCGAGCCGAGGTCGTCGAGGGTCTGGCCGCCGACGCCGAGCCCCTCCAGAATCTGGTGGGCGAGCCTCCCCAGGTCCTTCGGCTCCAGGGGCTCCTCCTCATCGGCGAGGGCCGCCGCCTCGGGCTCCAGCTCCAGCTCAGCCGCCTCAGGCTTGCGAGCAGAGGCCAGCCCCGGCAGGAATGGCTGGTGCTCCTCCGGATTGACGAGGCGGGTCGGAGAGATCCGGAGGCTCCCGTCCTCGACCTCGATCGGATCGATGAGGGTGAGGTCCGGGACGAAGGCCGACCCCTCGCCCCGGAGGGCGGGGCCGTCCTCCCCAGGCTCCAGATCCGCCGCCCTGACGACCTCGAGGACCCCCAAGAAGTCGGGGGCGACCTCCGGGCTTTCGTCCTCGCCGGCGATGATGGGAGCGAGGAGGTCCCGCCAGGGCCTCGGCCCCCGCCTCTTGGGGGCGGATAGGGTGATGGCCAAGAGGTCCCTCGCCCTGGTGGCGGCGACGTAGAGGGTCCTCTCCTCCTCTTCGGCCTCCCGCCTCCTCTCCTCCTCCGCCATATCGGAGAGAAATGTCCCCTCCCCGGCCTTCTCTTCCGGGAGGAGGGAGATGACGAGCTCTCTCCCCCCTCCTTCGCCCCTCCTCAGGAGGAAGGGGGGCGGTGTCGCCCGATCGCTCCAGGAGGTCTCAGCGACGATGACGATCGGAAACTCGAGCCCTTTCGCCTTGTGGACGGTCATCACCTTCACCGCGTCCGTCTCCTCGCTCTCGACGGAGGCTGGCTCCACGTCCTCGAACCCGGGGCCTTCGAGCCTTCCGATCACCTCCCTCAAGGAGAGCCCCGCCTCGTCCAGGGCCTTCGAGGCCTCCATCAGCTTCCGGAGGTTTGCGGTCCTCCTCCTCAGGGGGTCGGCGAGGGCGAGGTGGGCCTCGTAATCGAGGAGCTCTGCCGCCTCCTCCAGGATGGCGGAGGGGGTCAGGAGGTCTTTACGATCTGCGAAATGGTCCAGGACCTCCCTCAGCCGCCCGACCCGCCTCGCCTTCTCGGGGGAGAGGTCCCCCTCCTCGATCCCGCCGAGGGAGTCGAAGAGGGTGGCTCTCCGGCTCCCGCCGGGGCGGGGGTCGCCCTCCTCGGCGATGGCCTTCGCCCTCGCCTTAAGCCGGGCCAGGTCCTGGAGGTCGAGGCCGACGGCTGGGGAGAGGAGGGCCGTCGTCAGGGAGAGGTCGTCGGCCGGATCTGCCAGGACTTTGAGGATGGATAAGATGCCTTTGATCTCGGGGAGGTCGAAGAACCCCGCCTCACCGACGACGTAGCAGGGGATCCCCATCTCCCTCAGGGCACTTGCATACCGGTCCCCCGTCCCGCCCCGGAGCTTTCTCAGGAGGATGGCGAAGTCTTTGTATCTGACCTTTCGCCTCTCCGGGATGAGGTTCACGCCGCCGGAGCCGTCCGCCTCCCTCATCAGAAAGTCGAACTCCCTTCCCACCATCTTCCTTATGAAGAGGGCGGCGGCCTTCCCCTCGTCCTCGGGGTGGAAGAGGATCTTCGCCCGAGGGAGGTCGCCGGTCTCCCCCACCACCGGCAGGGGCGCCACCGGCCAGTATCCCCGGACGCTGGAGCCGTCGGCTCCATCGAAGATCCCAGCGAAGAAGCGGTTACAGAAGTCGAGGACCCCCGGATGGGACCGGTAGTTCGTCGCAAGCTCCCGGACGGTCCCGGACCTCGCCTCCACCTCCCGCCTCGCCTCGGCGAAGACCTCCACCTCTGCCCCCCGGAACCTGTATATCGACTGCTTCCCGTCGCCGACGTAGACGATCCGCGTCTTTTCTCCTCGGAGGAGGTCGACGATCTCCTTCTGAAGGTGGTCGGTGTCCTGGAACTCGTCGACGATGATGTATCGGAACTGGCTTCTGAGCCGGGCCCTCAGGGCGGGTCTCTCCAGGAGGAGATCCCGGAGGGAGAGGAGGACCCCGAGAAAGTCCGTCCGGCCGAGCCTCTCCATCTCCCGGCGGCGGACTGCGTCGAAGCGGCGGAAGAGCTCGAGGAAGGCGCGGTTCGCCTCGGCGATCTCCGCTGCGAGGCTCGCATCCTGGTGGAGGGGGAGGTCTCCCTCGACGGCCTCCGCCGGCCTTGCGGCGATGACCTTCGCCCTCCCCTCCGCCCCGAGACATAGGGCCTTGACGAGGTCGTCGACGCCCACGGCCCTCAGGATCGGCTCCGCAAGGGCCTCGTTCTCCCAGACCGCCCGGAGGGCCGCCCTCCGGACGAGGATCGAAGAGCCGGAGGGGGCCTCGACCCGGAGGCCGGGATCAACCCCGGCGAGGGCCCCGTTCTCCGCCAGGATCCGGCCGGCGAAGGAGTCGATCGTCCCGATCCAGGCGAAGGGGATGGAGGAAAGAAGGCCCGTCCACCGTTCGTCGGCTTCGGCCTTGTCGGCGATCATCTCGACGATCCTCCTCTTCATCTCCGCCGCTGCCTTCCTGGTGAAGGTTATCGCCGCCACCTCTCCGACGGAGATCGCCTCCCCTGCCTGGAGGGCCTCCTCGAAGATCTCGACGTACCTCTTGGAGATGGTGTAGGTCTTCCCCGTCCCGGCGCTCGCCGATATGAATAGGTCCCCCTTCACCGAGACCCCTCCTCCTCCTCCAGCCAGGCGGCGATGGCGCAGGGCTCCGCCTCGAAGGGGCATCCCCAGCACCCCTTCTTCGATCCCTCCTGGTCGGCGCCCCGTCGGAACTCCCCGCTCCCCTTGAAGATCCCATCCAGAGCCTCCAGGAGCTCTCCATCCACCTCGTCGAAGGTGGGGTTTGGCTTCGACCTCTGCCGGACCATCCTCCCCTCGTCGGCAGAGACCTCCAGGATTCGGGAGATCCCCGGCCGTCGGACGATCCTGAAGATCGCCCTCATCGATCCCGGCTCCGCAGGGACGTCGGGGAGGCCGAGGGCGAGGAGGGCGAGGGAGTAGAGCTGGAGCTGCTCCCACTCGGCGCCGGAGTCGGAGGATTTGTAGTCGGAGAGGACGACGTCGATCCTCCTCTTTTTGCCTGGGGCGTCCAGGTCGATCCGGTCGATCCTCCCCCGGAAGGTCAGGTCCCCGTACTCGGAGGAGGAGCGGGGTAGGAGGTCTCCCATCCTCCGGAGCTGGAGGCTGAAGGGGACCTCCGTCATCCGGCGGCGGCCGACGGAGGCCCTGACGGGATCCTCCGCCTCGAATCTCAGATAGCCGAGGACCTCGGAGGCGACGGCCCCGACGATCCTCCGGCGGACCGCCTCCACCGTCCTGACCTTCTGGTCGGCGAGGAACCTCGCTGCCGTCCTCTCCGCCTCCTCACGGACGACCTCCTCTACCCCGGCATCGCCTCCGCCGACGGCCCGGAGGATGGCGTGGTAGGCGGTTCCCCTCTCCAGGGGGGTGAGCTCGAACCTCTCGGCGGTCGGCTCCTCGATCCCCAGGCCCCGAATGAGAAAGAACCGGAAGGGGCAGCTCCGATACTCCCGGAGCTTGGAGTAGCTGAAGCTTCTGCCGAAGAGGACCCGACATATCTCGGGGTCGTCGATCCTCCAGCGGAACCGGTCCATTTCAGCCCGGAGGCGGAGGGGCTCCACCTCCTGGAGGAGTTCTTTCGGGACCTCCAGCCTCTCGCCCCGGGCGAGGGCTAGGGCGTACTCCACCCGGAGATCCCTCCGGCTCAGGATCGCCGGGGGGTCCTTCGGCCCCGGTCCGGCCTCCCCCTCCAGGGGGCCGAGCCCCGCCATCCTGAAAAGCCAGAGGGAAGGGACGAGGGGCGCTCCCTCCCGGGACGCCCTCGGATAGGAGACGACGACCCGGGAGGAGGCGGCGATGGCCTTCCGGAGCCGAGACCGCTCCACCTTGTCGCTCCTCTGGTGGAGGTTCTTCTCCCCCTTGCCGGCGGAGAAGTCGCTCAGCTGGTAGAGGGGATTCGCCGAACGGCTGGGGAAGTGGCCATCGTTGAACCCCGCCACGAACTTCACCCGTCGGTACCTCCTCGAGGAGAGGGCTGGGGAGAGGATCTCGACGGCCCCGGGTTGGGCAGAGCCGGACCAGGCCGGGTCCGATAGGGCATTCGCCAGGATGGAGAGGAGCCGGTCGAGGGGGAGCTCGCCCCGGCCGAGGGCCGAGAGCGCCAGGGCGGTCCTCGTCAGCGCCTCCTCAAACCTATCGAGGGCGAGCCTCTCCTCCTCCAGGTCGGCGAGCCCCGGCTCCAGAAGCTCGATCATCCGCCGGAGTTCGGAGGCGATCCCCTCGAGGCCTGACCCATCGATCGCCGCCTCCATCCGAGCTAGGCGGTCGAAGAGCTCCTCGGATCGGATCATAATAGTGGCGCAGAGCTCGGCCCGCCGGGCCGCCGCCGCCACCTCGCCATCCAGAACCGTCTCGTCGGCGGCGAGGAGGCGGCCCTTCTCCTGGAGGGCGGACTGGTGCTCCGCCAGGGCCTCCATCCAACCTCGCCTCTTCGCCGAGAGGTCGCCAGCCGGCAGGAGGAGGAGGCCGGCGGCGGAGGCGACGGCCTCCAGGTCCCGGGGCGAGGCGGGGAGGCAGCCGTCGAGGAGGGCGAGGATCATCTCGGGCGGGTACCCCGCGGCCGCCGCCCTGAAGGGCAGGAGGAGCAGCTGTACTATCTTCGTCTCCAGGAGGTTCTCCCCGGCGAGGAGCCTCGCCGGGACGCCTCCGGCCGATAGGGCCCGGAGGAACTCGCGCCCCCGGGTGGAGGGCTCGGCGACGACGATCGATATATCCTCGGGGCGGAGCCCTTCGGAGATCAGCCTCTTCGCCTCCCGGCAGATGGCGAGGGTCTCAGCCTCCGGGTCCGAATGGCTCGCGACGGAGACGAGGCCCCGGAGGTCGGAGGCCGTTAGAGGTGGGCCGTCCAGGAGGAAGGAGTCGAGGGCCTTCGATAGCGGCTCGTCCCGGGGGTGGCACTCGATCTCCTCGAACCCCCGTTCGGCCAGAAGGGCGAGGAACTCCTCCAGCCCTCCTCGGCTCCAGAGGGCGGGGTCGAGGGTGATCGTCGCATCCTCGAATAAGGGCATAAGACGGGATAGAAACCCCATCTCCGCCCCGGGGAGGTCGGCGAGGCCGTCGGCGAAGAGGCGGGTCCCGTACCTCTCCCGGAGGTACCCCCTCGCGCCTTCCGGATCGAATCCGCGGCAGGCGTCGGCCAGGTCGAAGACCCCCCGCCCCCGGACCCGTTCGACACACCTCCGGACCGCCCTCGCGAGATTGAGCGCCTCCTCGGAGGCGAGGAGGTCGGCCATCTCGGCATCGCCCCTGATGGCGAGGTCCCAGGCCGCCTCGGCGGCGGAGCGGGCGAAGGCTGGCGAGGCCCGGAGGGGCGCGAAGACCCCCAGCTCCTCGTCGGGGAGGTCGGAGAAGGCGTCGGCGGCGAGGAGGTTCACCACGCCCCTGCTGAGGAGCACCTCGCCGGGGTGGGCGAGCCGATGGAGGTCTTCGGCGACCTTCGAGAGGGTGACGAAGTTTCCGGCGGGGATGGGACCCTTGACGGCCCGCGAGAACCTCTCGGCGAAGCTAGCCGCCTCCTCCGGGCTTGGGGCGATGAAGGTGTAGGAGGTGGGGTCCTCCCGGTGGGCCTCCGCCATCGCCGCCATCAGCCGTTCCGTCTTCCCCGAGAGGGCGGGGCCCCGCAGGATCTGTATTCTCAACTCTCTCCTCCTTCCTCCTCCGGGAGATCTGCAGCCGTCATATATCCCGTTTGCTGATTTCGCCCGGAGGGTGGAGATGGCCGGATCGAGGGAGAAAGGGCTTATGACCCAGAGGTTCGATGGGGTCAGCTATGGCGAGCCCTGAGGACAAGGCGGGGGCTGTGGCGAAGATCGAACCCCGGTCCCTGGAGGAGGCGAGGGGAGCGGTGGAGGCACGAAGCCTCCTCTTCCTCATGAGGTTGGACCGGCTCGAGGCGGGGCTATCAAAGGTCCGGACCGCCCGGGAGGCTGCCCGATTCGCGATGGCGACGGCGATGTTTCTCCTCGACTCGCTGCCTCTCAGGCCTGAGGCCTGCCCCTTCTGCGTCCAGAACGCGGGCGGGTGCCGCTGCCAAGGTTGCGGCTACGCCGAGACCCACGGCGGCAGGTGCGACGCCGACGCCTCGGCCTTCGGCCAGCTCATCGAGGCGGTCATCGACCTTGCGGGAGAGATCCACTCGATCCGGGAGGGTCCCTCCGAAGTCGGGGATCCCGAGATGTTGATGAAGGAGCTGGAGGCCTCCCTCGACCGATCGAGGGAGGCGGCGGAGGCCCTTCTCGCCGATATAGCCGAAGCCGACGTCGCCGGCCTGATGGAGGCGAAGAGGAAGTACGTCGGGGCGATCCTGGAGGCCATCCCCGTCGGGTCCATCGGATCCCGGGAGGTCGACCGGCGGATCGGAGATGTCGCCTCCAGGCTGGAGGAGTACTGGTGAGCACCCCCGAAAAGATATAAATCTGAAAAAGGCGAAATATACAGAAGGTGTTTTCATGGACATAAGAGAGACCCTCCGCCGGTATCCCTGCATCGTCGTCTTCAGCCTGTTCTTAATGATCATGCTGATTGTGGTCTACTACACCAGGTGACGGGATAGAATTCCCGGTGTCTTTTTTAAGAAATGTCGTCAGCATCCTATATCCACTGATTATCAAATGATACTCTTCGATTATGAGCTGGCAAATAGGCCGGAGTGATCAGAGTCCGATGGAACTATCTCGAAGGGCGAGGAGAGCCCTGGCCAGCCGATTCGGATGCCCGCAATATCTGGATGGGGGAAGGATGGCCCGATGCATACCCCTTTGCCTAGATGCTATAATTGAAACGGCATGGATTGGAGCGTTGATGCGGAGGCGCAGGATCTATAATACTAACCAACAGAAGTATATACTTATAGTAGCACTATATCTGTGGTGATTAACATGAAAGCGGCATTAATCCTACTACTGCTCCTCATTGGAGCGGCAACCATGAACGCAAGCGGCCACGGAATCTGGGTGGAGCTGAACGATCTGGCGGAAGTCGGCGAGAGCCAGGAAGCTTATGTCTTCTATGGCCATGGCCACGATCCGGCATCATTTGCCCTTCCCGTCATGGATCAAACTTATCTGGTGACCCCCGACGGCCAGAAGATCAATACGAAGCTGGACAAGGAGGTTGGAAAGTGGTTTGCAGGGTACGGCCGGGTTGGAGACGTTGGCATCAGCCCTCTGACCACCTTCTGGCCGGGCAACTACGTCTTCGTAGCAGAGCGTGCCCCCTCGTACAGCAACACAACCTACAGGCTGACGTACAGCGCCGCTGAGGCCGTCATCAATGCCGGCGACGACGGCTCCAGCTGCTTCAAGTCCGGGCTGCCCGTCGAGATCACCCCCGACAAGCCCCTATATCAGATAATGAACAAGGATAATGTCACCTTTTCGGTCAAGTACAACGATCAGCAGGTCAATGCCACCTACTCCGCCTACCCGCAGATGACGGAGAAAAACGTTCAGAGTGGGTTCACTGGGGACTCGGACTCCTTCGTTATCTCCTTCAACCAGACGGGCCTGTGGCTTCTCACCTGCCGCTACGACGTTCCGGGCGATGGAGAGTGGACGGCAACCTACGATCACAGCAGTGGAGCATTCAAGACTGGAGATACAGTTTCATATAACACCACCAGATACTCCACAGTCCTCTCGGTCTGGGTGAGGAAGTAACCGCCATCCCAGATCCAAATTTCTTTTTTATTCAAAGGAATCCCTCAAAATCACAGATTATAATCAGCTCATACGGTGATGAAATTGAGATCTCTCGTTGTATTGGCATTGATCTTGGCACTGATTGGAGGCAGCATGAATGCCGCCGGCCATAGGATGTTCGTAGGCCAGAGAATGACCGTGAGCCTCTCCGCGATATACGACGACGGAGAGCCGGCCATAGAGGCGTCCATCCAGGTCTTCCGGGATGGATCGCTGTATTCCGAGAACAAGACGGATTACGCGGGATCTTTCAGCATGGTTCTGCCGGAAAAGGGGACGGGAGACTGGAGGTTCGTCGTCTCCAGCGATGGACATGAGGAGGAGACGCATTTCAGCATAAGGGATGATCGCGAGGCAGCTACACCTAATACGGCTGTAGCTATGGGTTTATTAGCCCTGCCTGCAGTTTGGATCTGGGGGCGGCGCGGCGGAATATAGAATTTTCTGGGTATAAAAGCAGATCACCCCTTATTTTGGCTCCCCGCCGTCTGGCAGTGTACCTCAACGGAGTGGGTACCACCTCTCATAAGTGCCATCACATGGCATAATGCCTCTTGGTGTGGTTTTTTATGTCCAAACCCTCGTTATATTAGAACGCCGACCATTCAGCATGGTATTTAAGGCTGGACATCGTATGGATTATCATGGAATGCAGCGAGCCCTGCCGGGAGTTCTGTCAGTGGCTGAAGACCCTGCCCCACCACCGAAAGTACGTCCTCAAGAAGGAGGGGTACCCGACTCTCCCTCCGTGCTTCAAGGAGACGCTCCTCGGCGAGTCGGTGCCCGGATCGGTCCGGCAGCTCCGGGGGCCGGAGGGGTCCCACGTCCACGAGTTCCCGGACCGGTGGGTCCTCCACCGGGACATCGCCGACGCCGAGGCCGACCCCCTGGGCCACCTCCTCAGCGACGCCCCCGAGTACCTGGTATCGGCTATCGCGGGGCTCGCCACCGCCCTCGTCGCCAATAAAAAGAGGGACGGGAGAAATGCCCTCCTCACCGGATGGTCTATGACCGCCTTCCTTCTCCTCCTGGGGAAGATGGGAAAGGCGATCGGCGAGGACGATTCTGAGAAAGAGGTCAAGGCGCCGCGCCTAGTCTATCCTGAGGGCGGAGCCAGCCGATCGGAGCCCGGCGGTTCTCCCTGATACCCGCTGGTTCCCCTCGGCTCGCATAGCTGGGGCCGGTCTTGGGCAGAGCCGATCTGGGCTTCGAGGTCGAAAGGCATGGGGGGTGATCGTCGATGGTGGAGTTTGCAGGCCATGTGGCTTACTTCTTCTACGCCCTTGCCTCGGTCTTCATCATAGTAAACCCCGTGGAGGCGACGATAGTATTCGTCTCCCTCACCCCCGAGGCCTCCGCCGGGGAGAGGGCGAGGATATCCTTCCGGGCGGCGTCCGTCGCCTACGTCATCGCCCTCCTCTTCGCCCTCTCGGGGGACCACGTCCTCCAGTTCTTCGGGGCGACTGTCGACTCCCTCCGGGTCGCCGGAGGGATCCTCCTCTTCATCATGGCGATCGAGATGCTGAAGGCGAAGCCCCGGAGGAAGGTGACGGAGGCGGAGCTGGCCGACGCCAGCGACCGGGATGACGTCTCGGTCTTCCCCCTGGCGACGCCCCTCCTGACGGGGCCAGGGGCGATCACCACCGTCATCGTCCTGATGGGGACGGCTTCGGGGGTTGCCGAGAAGGGGGCGGTCCTCCTCGCCATCACCGCGACCTTCGCCGCCACCTACCTCATCCTCCGGTCCTCGGAGTACGTCGACCGGATCCTGGGGCTGACGGGGATCATGGTGATGACGAGGATCATGGGCCTCCTCCTGGGGGCGATCGCCGTCAACTTCGTCGCAGTCGGCGCCTGGAACATATACGCCGGGATGGCGGGGCTCACCTGACGGCTCCCACCCCGAAGGCCTGGGATACGTCGGCGAGGGCCTCATCTCGTAGGCCAGCTCAGGGCGGGACGATCGCTCTTTCGACCAGATCGACGAGGTCGATCACCTCGACCTCGGAGCTGGCGTCCGAGAGGTTTCGGATGCAGAGGGGGCAGCAGGAGACGATGGCATCGACGCCAGCCGGCACGTCCTGGAGCCTGAGCTTTGCGATCTCCAGGGATAGATCCGGGTAGCCGGCCCGGACCCCGCCGCCTCCGCCGCAGCACCTCGCGTCCTGCCGGTTAGACCTCATCTCTTCGAGGCGGCAGATCGCCTTTATCACCTCCCTGGGGGGGTCGAAGATCCCGCTCCCTCGTCCCAGGTGGCAGGGGTCGTGGTAGGTGACGGTCAAATCGAGCCGTCTCAAGTCCAGCTCTGCCAGGTGCTCTGCCAGAAACTCGGGGACGCTGACCACCTCGAACTCCGGAGGGTAGTCTTTTTTGAGGGTCGAATAGCAGCCAGCGCATCCCGTGATGACGGTCTTTGCTCCGATCATCTTGATCTGGCGGAGGTTTCTGTCCACGAACTTTCCCGCGTCGGAGCCGGTCCTGATGAGGGGCGAGCCGCAGCAGACCTCCTCGGGAAGAAGGGTGGCGCCGAACCGCTTGAGGAGGTCGAAGGTCTTTTTTGCCACCTCCGGATACCGATAAGAGTCGAGGCAGCCCACGAAGTAGACGAGGTCCGAACTCTCCTTCAAGCCCTCCCGATCGGGATCTGAGAGCCAGCCGAGCCGGTCCCCTCCCTCGCCGAAGGTGTTGCCGCTCTCCGCGATCCTCGTCCTGAACCCGGCCTGGGCCTCGGTCATGACGCCCTGGGAGACGAGCCCCATCCTCGCAGACTGGACGATCGCCGGGGGATTTGCCCCCGCGGGGCATTTGGCGGCGCAGATCCCGCAGGTGGTGCAGGTGTTGAGGCTGTCGAGGACGGAGGCGTCGGGGGCGAGCCCTTCGCCGAGGGCTTTAGCCACCATGACCCGGCCCCGGGTGTTCTTCGACTCCCAGCCGAGGACCTCGAAGGCGGGGCAGACCGACCGGCAGGTGCCGCACCGGACGCAGAGCTCGATTGTTCTCGGGTCGATGGAGATCTCGGCCGTCTCGACCTTCGTCTCCTTCGTCTCGGTCTTCGTCTCGGTCCCGCTCCTCGAATCCTCCACCACTCTCCTCATCTCAATCATCCATAGCCTCCCGGGGAGGGTCCGTCGTCGAGGCCGAGCTTTCCGGGGTTCATGATCCCTCGCGGGTCCAACGCCCCCTTTATCGCCCTCATCACCGAAAGGGCGGAAGAGCCGAGCTGTTCATTCATGTACTCCGACCGGGCGGCGCCGATCCCGTGCTCGGAGCTGACCGTTCCTCCGAGGCGGATCGCCGCCCGGTGGATGGCGTCGGCCGCCCCGGCGAGCCTCGCCCACTCTCCGTCATCCAAGACGTCGATGAAGAGGGCGACGTGGAGGTTTCCGTCGCCGATGTGGCCGTACTTCATCGCCGGGATCCCGAACCGGTCCGAGATCTCCGAGACCTCCCTTATCAGGGCCGGGATCATCTTGATGGGGACGCCGACGTCTTCCCCGACGTAGATCCGGCTCTTCGCGGGGTCGAGGCGGGAGATGGCCGCCCCGACGAGGCGGCGGGCGGCCCAGATCTCCTCCATCTCCTCGGCCCCGGCGACGACGGCCACCGAAGCTGCCGTCGTCGAGGAGAGGGCGGCGATCTCCGCCGCCGCCTCCGCCGCGGCCCCCTCGGACCCGTCCACCTCGAAGAGGAGGACGTCGCCGTCCGGGAGCCTGAGGGTGGGGTCGCACCGCCGGAGGACCGCCACCGTCGTCCTGTCCAGGATCTCGCAGGCGGAGGGGACGATCCCGGCGGCGAAGGTGGCGGCGACGGCCCGGCCCGCCTCCTCCGCCGAATCGAAGGCGGCGATGACGAGCCTGCGGGCCTTCGGCAGCGGCGCGACCCGCAGGACCGCCTGGGTGATGATCCCCAGGGTTCCCTCCGAGCCGATGAATAGCCTCGTTAAATCGTAGCCCGCCGCCGCCTTGAGGGTCCGAGAGCCGGTCCTGACGACGGAGCCGTCGGCGAGGACGACCTCCAGGTCGAGGACGTAGTTACGGGTCGTCCCGTACTTGACGGACCTCATCCCGGAGCCGTTGTTCGCGATGAGGCCGCCGATGGTGCAGAAGGCCGCCGAGCCGGGGTCGGGGGGAAAGAAGAAGCCGCGAGGCCGCAGCCGTTCATTCAGCCGCGCCTGGACGACCCCCGGCTCGACGACGACGGCGAGGTTCGATAAATCGAGCTCGACGATCCGGTCCATCCCCGAGAGGTCGAGGACGATCCCGCCCCGGACCGCCACAGCCCCGCCCGCCAGGCCCGTCCCGGCGCCCCGGGCCGTCACCGGAACGCCTTCGGCGGCGGCCAGTTCCACCACCGATGAGACCTCCGCCGTCGAGAGGGGGCGGACTACGCAGTCGGGCGTCCCCCTCACCTGGGAGGCGTCGGAGGAGTAGCAGAGCCTCTCGGCGGGGGAGGCGGAGGCCCTCTCGCCGACGATATCGCGGAGCTTCTCGATGATATTCATGGGAGACCTCATATTCGGGAGAATTGCGGCGCCGAAGGGCGGGCGGAGTCGGAGGAGGAATTCCGTCGGGGGGATATAATAGGGTGTCGATGGGCGGGACGATCAGGCAGTCGGCAGGAATTCAGCCGATCCCGATCGAAATCCATCGGAAGCTTTTTCGGGTATTACTGATATCGGAGCCTTGGAGATGTAGAGTGTGGCCGTTCCGGAGAAGATCCTTGAGTTGGTTGAAAGATTCGATCTGGTCATTGATAAATATAAATCTAGTTATAAAGAAGAAGAAATTAAAATTGAATTTATAAATCCCTTCTTTGAAGCTCTAGGCTGGGATGTCCGAAATAAGAGCAATAAGCCCCCAGATCAGAGAGAGGTCAGGTTTGAAGATACCTTGAGGTCAGAGGGGGAGACCCAGAGGCCCGATTACAGCTTCTGGCTTGACAGGGAGAGGAAGTTCTTTCTGGACGCCAAAAAACCTTCGGTGAATATTGAAGGAGGAATAACCCCAGCGTTTCAGATAAAGCGTTATGCATATTCTTCTACCCTGCCGCTTGCCATTGTAACCGACTTTGAGGAGTTTGCCGTTTACGATTGCAGGATCAAACCGTTCAAATTTGATAAGCCACAAAAGTCTAGATTATTATTAATAAAATATTATGAATATGAAAAGCGATGGGACGAGATCGCCTCGTTGTTCTCCAAAGAATCAGTCCAGAAGGGCTCCTTGGACTCCATCCCTCCGCCCAAGGGAGACAAGGTCGATGATGCCCTATTGGAGGACATCTCTGATTGGCGAAATGCTCTGGCGGCGAGCATCACTAAGATGAATCCAGAGATCTCTCAGAAGAGCCTTAACTATGCCGTCCAGATGACGATCGACAGGATTCTATTTCTCAGGATCTGTGAGGATCGGTCTATTGAGGACAGCGAGCGGTTGAAGGGGCTTCTTGATGGGGATGATGTATATAAGAGGCTGTTTGAGCTCTTCGAAGAGGCCGATAAGAGGTACAATTCGGGGCTGTTTCACTTCCATCCAGAGGAGGAGAGGAACAACTTCGACGCCATCACCCCGTCGATAAAGATCGAGGACAATGTTCTTAAGAATATAATTCAAAGCTTATACTATCCCGACAGCCCTTACGTCTTCTCCGAGATCCCTGCCGATATTCTTGGTCACGTTTACGAGCAGTTCCTGGGGAAGGTCATCCAGCTGGACGAGAGCCACAAAGTGAGCGTGGTGGAGAAGCCTGAGGTGAGGAAGGCCGGAGGCGTTTATTATACTCCACCATATATTGTAGATTATATCGTTAAAAACACCGTCGGCAAGCTTTTGGAGGGGAAGACGCCCAAGGAGGCCTCTGACCTTCGCATCCTCGATCCCGCCTGCGGTTCGGGGTCGTTTCTGATAGTGGCCTATCAGCACCTCTTGGATTGGCACCTCGACTGGTACAAGGCCCGTCTCGTCCCTCTCTTGGATGCTGGAGAGAAGTCGACATCAAAAGGGGTGCAGGATCTCCTCCCGTCTCCGATCGAGAAGCCGGGGAAGAACGCCAGGTTCCGATCGAAGAAGATCTGGGAGAGGGCTTCGGTGGCGACCCTCCCCATCGAGGAGAGGGCGGGAGAATGGCATCTGAAGACCGCCGAGAGGAAGAGGATCCTCCTCAACAACATCTATGGCGTGGATATCGACACTCAGGCCGTGGAGGTCACAAAGCTCTCTTTGCTCCTCAAGGTCTTGGAAGGAGAGAATAAGGCCACCATCACCGATCTCAACATGTATTCCGACGAGAGGGCTTTGCCAGATCTAGGGAATAATATAAAATGTGGCAATTCCCTCATCGGTTGGGATATCCTTGAAGATAGGCCTGGTCTCTCCCAGGAAGAGCTGGAGAGGATAAATCCTTTTATGTGGGAGGATGAATTTAACGATGTCTTCGCCAAAGGCGGTTTTGATGCGGTAATTGGAAATCCGCCGTATATTAGGATTCAAATGATGAAGGAATGGGCTCCTGTAGAGGTGGAATTTTACAAAGAGCATTACCAGGCCGCCGAGAAAGGGAATTACGATATTTACGTCGTCTTCGTCGAGAAGGGGCTGGGCCTCCTGAACGAAAGCGGCCGTTTAGGCTTCATCCTGCCAAACAAATTCTTCAACTCCCAATATGGACAACCATTGCGAAGTGTGTTATCAGTAAGCAATCACGTCAGTAAAATTGTCCATTTCAATCACGAGCAAGTGTTTCCTGGAGCTACTACTTATACTTGCCTCCTCTTTTTATGTAAATCCCATAGTGACAATTTTGAGTTTGTGAAAGTAGACGATTTAGTCGAATGGCGCACCAGTGGAAGATCCATAATTGGTACAATTTCTGCTGATAATATATCTGACAGAGAATGGAATTTTGTGGTAGGAAAAGACGCCAAAATATTTGAAAAATTATATAGCTTAGACTCGAAATTGGGTGATATAGCAGATATATTTGTAGGTTTACAAACAAGTGCAGATAAAGTATTTATTTTGGACTTAATAGAAGAAAAATCTGATTGCCTGAAATTGAAATCAAAAGCACTCAATGAAGAGTGGGAATTTGAAAAGGGTCTTTTATTTCCGTTGGTTAGTGGAACCGATGTTAATCGATATAAACAGCTTCCATCACGCCAATACATACTATTCCCATATATGGTTGACTGCCATACTGTTAAATTGATCGATTTTAATAAACTACTTGAAAATTATCCGAAAACCACGGCATATCTATTAAAAAATAAGAACTTACTCGAGGGCCGAGAAAAGGGGAAAGCAAAAGGTTCGGGTTGGTATGGATATATCTACTTGAAAAATATGTCTAAACAGTCAATAGAGAAAATTTGTGTGCCACGTTTAGTTGAAAGTCTGTACGCCGCATATGATGCAGATGGGTCTCATTTCTTGGACAATGTTGACGTCGGAGGTATAATATTAAAATCAAAATATCAAAACCAGGGTTTCCGATATATTCTTGGTTTACTTAATTCCAAGTTATTCAGGTGGTATTTCCCGTTCGTGAGCGCTCCGTTCCGTGGTGGGTGGCTGTCTGCCAATAGGCAATTTTTATCTCAGCTTCCAGTACGGACCATCGACTTCTCCGACCCCCAGGACGTCGCCCGCCACGACAAGATGGTGAGCCTCGTGGAGACGATGCTCGACCTGCATAAGCAGCTCCAGGAAGTCGGAACGCCGCATGAAAAAACGCGCATCCAAAATCAGATCGATTATACGGACAAGCAGATAGATGCCTTGGTCTACGAACTGTACAACCTCACCGAGGATGAGATCGCCATCGTGGAAGAGAGCACAAAATAGCGTTCCTGCACTCATTTTGATTTATAAGCTCCGGCGCCAGCCACGCCGCAAGACCCTTCTTTTACAAAACCTCCTTCAGCAGCGGAATCCGCCTCAGCACCAGCTCGCTCGCCACAAAGCATATCGGCACCGCCATCGCCGCCGCCACGGCGAACTTGGCGAGGGGATGCCACGCGAAGCCCCGAAGGGCGGCGGTGACGAGGATCAGGATTACAGGGTGGAAGAAGTAGACGGCGAAGCTGTTATCGGCCATGAACCGGGCGAGCCTCCCGCCGGAGTTGAAGCGCTCCCGGAATACTACGACGATGCCGAGGCAGGCCCCCACGCAGAAGAAGGCCTCGCAGAGGGCGTAGGCGGCGCTCTGCCAATAGAGGCCGCCGTAGGTCTTCGAGATCTCGCCCTCCGGCCCGATCCCGAAGAGGAAGAGGGCGAGCCAGAAGGCGGTCCCGCCAACGAGGGCGGCCTTGAGCCAGACGATCCCGAAGGGATAGGGGATCCTCTCAAGCCAGCGCCGCTGGCGGGCGGCGATCCCGACGGCGAAGAGGGCGACGTAGGAGGCGAAGAAGGAGAGCTGCATGTTCAGGACCGCCGTTCCGATCGGCTGGACGAGGCGGATCGCGAAGGCGGCGGCCGCGATGACGAGGACGAGGGCGATGACGTCTCTGTGGTCGGGAAGCTTCGCATCATCTCCCGTCCCTTCCGCCCCTTCCGTCCCATCCGCCGCCTCCTCGCCCTTCTTCTCCTGATCTCCCCGAAGGAGCCTCGCCGCGGCGTAGACGGCGGAGAAGATGAGGAGGGCGATGGCAAACCACATCGGCCCCGAGCCGCCGAGGAATTGGAGGCCGAGGATGTATCCGAGGTAAAACCCTATCGGGGTCGGAGCAGGAGTCGGAGTCGGATTTGGAGCCGAGAGGCTCGTCACGTAGTATAGAATCGCCGGGTTGATCATGAGCATGTAGATCAGGGCCGGGACCCCGAGGCGGACCGCCCGGTCCCGGAGGAACCTGGCCCCGCCCTTCCGGCGGAAGGAGGCGGGGACGAAGTAGCCGGCGACGAGGAAGAGGAGGCCCAGGGAGTAGGCCTGGATGAAGGATTGGATGATCCCGAAGGAGAGGGCGGTGAGGGGTTCAAGGGCCGCAGCCTCTTGGTAGTACCACATCCCCAGGCCCGAGTAGGTGACGGCGGCGTGGAGGACGACGACCTGGACTATGACGAAGGAGCGGATGTTGTCGACGAAGTAGAGCCTTCTTCCAGAGCCCGCCTCTTCCCCTCGGGGCTTTGCCTCACCCGCCTCAAGACCCGCCTCAAGCCTCCCGTCCACTATCCCCTCTCCGATCCTCTCCTGAAATATAGCGCCAGCATCAAGATCGACCCCGGAGCGGTGACGATCCAGGGGAGGCCCAGGAGGAGGAGCCGGGTGGAGAAGGTGGGGTAGAAGTAGACGATGAGAAAGAGGGGGATGATCAGGCCGTTGGCGAGGAAGAACCGCCGGACCCACCGGTCCGGCCCCGACCTCTCGAAGACGGGGACGGCGAAGAGGGTCGCCAGCCCCAGGGCGATGTACCCCAGGGCGTCGACGGTCCAGAATAGCGAGTGGGGGGTCTGGATGAGGACGGGATCGGCGTCGGGGTGGGGAAGGACCGCCGTCAGCTGGACGGCGTAGTTGAGGGAGACGTAGGTGACGTAGATGACGGCGAAGAGGACCGCGGCGTGGCTCCAATATCTCCTATCGTCCGGCGCAACGTGGTGGAGGGCGAGGAGGGCGAGCATGAAGGGCGCGGCGATGAGGAGGGAGGTCCCGTAGATGAGGACCTCGTCCCAGGGGCGGCCGATGAGGCCTGCGATCTGGAGGATCTGGAAGACGGAGTAGCCGGCGGCGGCGACGAAGGCTACGAGGGCAGACCAGAACCCCGTTCTATATATTCTGTACAACGTCTTATCCATGGGGCCTTCCTTCTTTCTTCTTCATGCCTTCAAACCTTTCGGCCCCATCGGCGGCATCACTATATCTAATTATTGGACCCTATCGCCTCACCTCCCACCACCTGGAGGGGTATTTGACGCCGTACTTCGGAAGCTACGTTGATAAAATATCCAGATGCTCCCCCCTTGGGAGTGAGCAGATATGGGGCTGTTCATTCCTTGCGCCCCTTATTCACGACGGCGAACTTCTTTATCTCGAGGAACCGGACCATCCCCCTTGAGACCGCCTCCGCCTCCTCGATCCGGAGCCTCTTTTTGAAGATCGGGCCGTCGAGGACGATAGAATGAAACTCGCCATTCTCGCCGCAGGGGTCGATGGCGGGGTTGAGGGCTTTCAGCTCCGAGACGAAGCTTCGATCGATCCGGCGGCCGAGCCACTCGTCCCCCAGGAGGTCGGACCGGACCCCGACGATCGCCGCCTCAAAGCCGGAGGCGAGAAGCTCCCCGATGATCTCCTCAGAGTCCATCATCCAGATCGGCATCATCGGCTCGATCCCGAGGTCGGCAGAGATCCGATGGACGAGGGCGTCGTGGGTCTTTATGTGGCCGAAGATGGCGGTCCCGATCCACCTTCCCCGGCCCCTCTCGACCTCGTCGAGCTGGCGAACGACCCGCTTGAACTCCTCCTCGTATGAGACAAAGCCGGTCCTGATCAGGGGCATCCCGATCGATTCCGCCTGGGCGGCGAGGAGGGCGGGGTTCACCTCGTGGGCCCCCTCCCGGCCCATATTCCAGAAGGAGAGGAGATATCCTACCTTCACCCCCGCCACCATCGCCCTGTAGGCCGCAAGGCACCCATCCTTCCCCCCGGTCCAGGAGGCGACGGCGATGGCCCCTTCATCAAGGTCGGCATCATCTCCCAGATCCGTCCTCGTCTTCACCCTCTTCCCCCCAGGGTGGAGACTATCCTCCGGTCGAGGTCCCGGGCTGCCTCTCGGACCTCCTCCCCCTCGGCGGCCAAAAGCTTCGCCAGATCCCGCCGGAGGGGTCCGATCCGGAGCTCTGCCTCCTCCGCCGGCAGGTCCTTCGCCTCCAAGACCGCCTCCTCCAGCCGGGCGAGCCTCCTTCGGAGGGGGTCGTCCTTTAGGGCGTCGATGAGGCCGGATATGGCGGCCGCTGCCCTCACCCCCCGGTCCGTGAGATTGAGCCTCCGGATCCTTCCCTGCGGCTCCGAGCGGATCAGCCCCGCCGCCTCCATCTCGGCCAGGACCTTCAGGGTGTGGGGGACGTTGGAGTCGACCGCCTTCGCCACGGCGGAGACGTAGGCGGGATCCAGCTCCCGGATGGCGAGGAGGGCCATCGCCGGCTTCTCCCTCAAAAAGAAGAACGGAAGCTCCCCTTTCATCCCATCACCGCCCCTCCGATCGAGATCACGTCAGCGGCTCTGGATCCTCCCCCTCGGGGAGATCCGGCGGGAGGATGGGGGCTTCCCGCGCCTCTTCCGGCAGGATTATCGTCACAGGCTCCCCGTAGCCCCCAAACCTCCTCACCTCCGTCGTTTCGATCACGATCTCCATCCCTCCGGCCGCCTCTGGGGGGACCCTCAGGACCCCCGGACCGGCGGAATAGACGGCAGAGATCCGGCTCTCCGTCGGGAGCCCCGTCTCCTCCGATACGAGGACGGTCCATTCCAGCTCTGTCCCTCTCTCCATGAGGACGTTCATATCGATCATCAGGGGGATCCGGGGGTCGATGGAGCTGATCTGCCCCAGCATGATCCCGAAGGCGGTGTCGTCGTCGGGGACGACCTTCAGCCTGCGAACCCTATCCCCTCCGACCCTCTCGGTCCCCGCGACCTCCACCTCCGCCCTCTCGATCATCTCCAAAAGGTGGGCGAGCTGGTCGGAGTTCTCGATCCGGTGGACCGGGTCGGGCTCCAGAAGGCCGATCCACTCTCCTCCCATCCTCTGATAGCGGGTGTCGTTCAAGAAGTAGACCTCGACGGCGTCGTCGGCTGTTCGGTCGCCGGCTAGGGTCGTCCTCTTCGAGCTGATCGCCTCCATAGAGCTGTTATCGGTGAGGTTGATCTCACCCTGCCACCAAAGGGCGACCTTCTCCCCCTCCAGGGACCCCTGACCGCTGAAGTTTCGATACTCGACGGTCTGGTCCATCTCGATCTCGAACCGATATGATTCGACCTCTTCGGCCGCCCCCGCCATCAACTTTTTGGCCTCGCCCCTATCATCGTCGACGCACCCGGCGAGGGCCGCGGCTGCCAGGGCCACCACCAGCAATATCCTCTTCAGAACCTGCCCCCCTCCTTCGGCCCCTTGGGCGGCGATCGAAGACCTGGACATCTTTCTCGAGTCGGTCAATGGCGGGCCTTCCTCAGCCGGAGCTCTTGAACTTCTCCCCTGTGATCATCTCAAAGAGCCTGATGTATATCTCGCTCGTCGTGGCGACGACCTCCTCGGGGAGGGGCGGTATATCGGGCTCCGCCTCCCCCCCATCTCGGGCCCCGTAGAGGCGGTCCTTGTAGCCGATCCTCCGGTAGTGCTGGCGGACGTGCTCCTTGGAGAGGTCGACGAACTCTCCCTCCTGGTACTTCGCCCTGTCCCAGAACCGGTCCTCGTCGGCGGTCCCGAAGACGTCGATGACCATGATCTGCCTATCTTCGTCGAAGGCGAACTCCTTCTTCCCGTCGACGTGGATGAGCCCCCTCGGCTCGACCTCTCGTTTTATATCCTCGTCGATCTTGAGGACCGTCTCGCAGATGGCGTCGTACTTCTCGGGGGATAGGCCGGCGAGCTTCAGGGCCTCGCCCCGATCGAGGAGCCGGTCCACCCTCTCCAGCTTCGTCGATACCTCGATGAAGGGGTCTGGGAGGGGTTCCCCGTACTCGACCCTGTGGCCCTTCGAGAAGCCCAGCTCCTCGGCCCTCACCTTGCCGGCGACGAGCCTGTCAAAGATCGATCCCGCCGCATACCACCGGCAGATCACCTCCAGGGGTATCAGGTAATTCTTCGACATTGGCCTGATATCCTGGGGCTGGATCACGTCCACCTTCTTGACCCGCATCCCGTTGGGGGGGAGAAACTCTTCAAAGTGGGTCGGGATCCCCATCTCCTTCGCCCGGTTGAACCAGTGGACCCCCTCTCTGCAGAGGGTCTCCCCCTTGTGGGGGATGAGGGTCGGGATCACCTTGTCGAAGACGGATATCCTGTCTGTGAACCTGAACTCCAGCACCCGGCCGAGGTCGTAGACCTCCTTGACCGAGCCCTTCCTCAAAGGCTTCCTTTCCATCGACCCACCATCTCCGGGCGGGGGGATAACTCTTTTGCTGCCGGGTCAGACCGCCCCCAGCCCGGAGGCCGGGCTCCCCGACGGATAGGGCGGCAGGACCCCCCCGGATGGGAGGGAGGAGGGGCTTCCTCCCAGCGGCGCGGCCTTGGATCCGTACGCGACGCCGGCTCCAGCAGGCCCGGCCGGCGTATAGATGGCGTAGGTCCCCCGAGCCGGGCTCGTCGAGAGGCCGAGCCAGAGCCTGATGAGGGACGGGCTTCCCAGGACGATGCAGCGGAGGTCCAGCTGGTTGTAGGCCCTCTCTCCAGCGACGGCGACCTGCCAGGCAGCGCCGTCGGCGGCCAAAGTGCCCTCGCCGAAGACCTCGCCCTCGGCCTGGTAGAGGGTGAGGTCCAGCCTCTGCGACACCTCCCCCGTCAGGGTGAAGGACCAGACTCCTGCGACGTCGGAAGTCCCCGTCCCGAGCGTCGGGGTCCACCTCTCGCCGGAGAGGTTCATGATCCCGCGGATGTAGCCCTCGGTATGATGGACGTCGGCGATCCTCAGCCCCTCGATCCCGAGCCATTCGTCTCCGTACAATCCGTAAGCCGACGCCGGAAGGGAGGCGGCGAAGATCGCAGCCGTCAAAGCCAGAAGAATCTTCATATCACAAAACCCCCGAAAATCCTGAATAAAAAAAAGCAGAAGGGCCTCCGGTCAGGCCATGGCGTTTCCGCCCGATGCCCCGACCCTGACGGTGCCGGCAGAGTCCGCCGGGGAGGCGAGGGACGAAGGATAGAAGCGGTTTCCATTGCAGTTTCCGTTCCAGGTGACGCCGTACGAGGAGAAGGCGGTGTAGGTGCCGAAGATGCTGTCTCCTCCCGCCGCCGTCCGGAGCCTGTACATGTTGTCTCCGCCGACGCTTACGAGGCGGAGGGTGAGGGCAGTCCCTTCGATCGACCCTGCGGCGGTCATCTCCTGGGAGTTGGCCCCCGTGGTCATCACCCCCCTTCCGAAGACCTCGTTTCCGATCTGGTAGACGGTGAGGTCCAAGCTCCTCGATTCCGTGTCCATCAGGTTGAGAGTCCACCTTCCGGCGACGTTAGACCAGGGCGACCCCGTGGTCGTCGGCGGGGTGTATACGGAGCTTCCGCCGGAGGCACCGGGGCTCATCCCGGTGACGGGATTGATGTAAAATAGGGACTCGTCCTTGAAGGACTCCCTGATATCCTCTCGGATCTGGCTTCCTGTCATGTTGTCCAGGTTCAGGCCGTCGGCCGATCCTGGAGATGTGATGGCAGCGAGGGTGATGAGGGTCAACGTCAAAGCCTTTTGGAGTTTCATCTGTCGCAAACCTCCTTGTTCATGATGGGAATGGGCCGGGCCAGCGGCCTCCTGGGGATCAGGCCCTTCGGGCGCCGGTGGCGGTCCCAGCCCAGGTCGACCCATCGGTCCCGTAGGCGGAGTAGCTCCCGGATACGAGGTCGCCGGTGAGGTTGAGCTCGAACCTGTATAGAGATAACGACTCGAGGGAGATGAGGTCGAGGCGGAGCCTGTCACCTTCGACGGTGCCGCTGGCGGCGGCCTGGGACGCGGATTCGAGGGAGGAGGGGGGCAGGTTCAGCCACTCGATCATCGAGTCGATCCCCCGGTCTTCGGAGGAGGATCCGCCGGCCTCCGAGCTCTCCGACGACCCTAAAACTCCCTTCCCGAAGACTAGATCTCCCGTCTGGTAGAGGGCGAGGTCGAGGGATCGGGTGCTCTTCTCCGTGATCGCGAGGGACCATCTTCCTGAGAAGTTGGAGGGCTCAATAGCCTCTTCTGAGGCCACCGCTTCGGATGAGGATCCAGCTTTGCCGATGGAGTAGACTTCCTGCTGGACCGCGGCGATCGGGACGGTGGCGATGCCGCCGTCGGAGGAGTTCAATTTCGTGCCGCTTCCTTGGGCGCTTCCGACCTTCGCGATGTACTCGGCGGTGTTGTGAACGTCTGAGATGCCCATGCTCCCTCCGAGCCAGTCCTCGGCGGCCTGGCCCGGAGAGGCGATGGATATGAAGATAGCCAGAGATAGCAGAGCTCTCTTACCTTTTATCATCCAATTTTAACCCCCGTTCCTGGTGGATGAACTTCAGAGTATAAAACCGTTTTGTCTTCGAAAATCGGCGTCGGAAGATGTTATTTATCCAGATCGAATATCCCGGGATGGGCCCGCCTGAACTCCTCGTCCTTCATCATGCACCCCCTGGGCCTTCTCCGGAGCCAACGGTCCCGGCCCATATCCCTCCAGATATCCCGGAGGCTCCTATCCCGGACGTTCCCGAAGGGGGTGGGCATGTAGGCGCAAGGGAGGACGTCCCCGGAGGCGTCGACGTGGAGCCACCTCCTCCCCGCAAAGCAGCCGAACATCTCGGGTCCGAGGAGGTAGGGGAAGGCGGAGACCCGGGGCCCCTCAGGGCGGCGGTTCTTCTCTAAGTGGAACCGGCGGAGCCTCTCGACGTCCGCCCCGGTCAGGACCTCGTCGGCGTGGGAGGACCACCTCCCCACCGCCACGATCTCGTAGAGGGAGAGCTCCTGGACCGAGAGCTCCGCCGCCAGGGAGTACGCGTCTTCCAGATCGTCGATGTTCATCGGAGAGGCGACCATGAAGAGGTCGACCATCAGCCCCGCCTCGAGGGCGTTTCTTATCCCGACGAGGGCGTCGGAGAAGGCCCCCTCCCGGCCGCGGAACCGGTCGTGTTCCTCGGGGTGGGGGCTGTCGATGGAGACCCTGACGGCGTAGAGCCCCGCCCTTTTCAGGTCCCTCCCCCGCTCCTCGGTGAGGCCGAAGCCGCTGGAAAAGGAGGCGGCGATCGCCCTCTCGTCTACCCCGGCCACGAGGGTCGGCAGGTCGTGCCTCAGCATCGGCTCGCCGCCATCGAAGGAGATCATGTAGGATCCGAGGTCGAGGGCCTCCCCGATCACCCTCAATATATCCTCGGAGGAGAGGACGTCCCCTCTTCGGGAGGGAGCGCTGCAGTGGAGGCAGTCGTTAGGGCAGGCTCGGACGATCCCGATGGACGCCTGGTCGGGGATCCTCCTCCGGGTCAGGGCTGCCACCTGGGAGGAGACCATCCGATCGAAGGCGGGGCTCGGGGCGGGGGGGATCCAGGTGGAGAAGATGATCCGGTCGGGGCCGGAGCTGATAGGCTTCTCGCCGGCGAAGGTCTCGTTGATCTTCCTGATGACGGGGGCAGCGACCCGTGAGAGGGGGCCCGTCGCCCGGAAGGCAATCTTGCCGCCTTCGGCGTCGGCCTCTATCTTCAATAGCGGTCTTTCAGCGACTTGCATTCCTCTCCCCACTTGTCGACTATGCTTCCAAGCCTCCCCTTGACCTCCTCGTCCCCCCCCGCCTCGGCCAGGGCCCTCTTCGCGGCGCGGCAGTGCACCCGGATCGCCTCGGCGCAGAGGCGGACCGTCGCCTCCGCCGAGTGGTCTCTCCGGTATATCACGGGGAGGGTGGCGGAGGTCTTCGCCGAAGACTTCCCCTTTTCCATCCCCAGAAATTCGTTCAGGTCGTCGGCGACCTGGTAGGCGAGGCCCAGGTGCATACCGTAGCTCTCGAAGAGGGCGACGTCGTCGGCGCGAGCGCCGGCTATGAGGCAACCGATCTTGGAGGAGGCGGAGATGAGCGAGGCCGTCTTCTTGCATATGCAGAGGTAGTAATCCTCGGGCCTCGTCCTGCTGGCGAGGTCGAGCATCTCCCCCTCCGACATCTCGACGCAGGCCTGGGAGAAGGCCTCGATCACCTCCTGGCTGTAGCCGGAGATGAGGCCGATGGACCTGGATATCAGGTAGTCGCCGCAGAGGAGGGCAGCCTCCATCCCGTACCTCTTGAGGGCGCTCTCGACTCCCCTCCGCTCCGTCCCTCCGTCGAGGATGTCATCGTGGACGAGGGAGGCGGCGTGGACCAGCTCCAGGGCGAGGGCGGCTCTGACCGATTCGGCCGCGTCGCAGCCGAAGGCCTTCGAGGAGAGGACGAGGATGAGGGGCCTGACCCGCTTTCCGGGGGTGGTGAGGACGTACCTGATCACCTCCCCCAGCCCCGAGGCCGGAAGCCTCTCCGTCAGCCTCAAAAGCTCCCCGTTGATCAGATGGTACTCGTCCCAGGCCTCGAACATCTCGGAGATGGTTTGCGGGATCAATATTTAGTTGTTGCGAAACATGACCTGCAGTTGCGTCTTTTTGAAAATAGCTCCCCGGGGGGGAGGCCGGAGATCTCTTCCACTTTTTCAGATTATCTTTGTATGGGTTTCCTTCCATCTTTTGAAGGGATAACGGAACTCATAGCTCAAAATCTCAGGAAGAAATATATTGAAGTTATGCGTTGAAGGATAAAAGATATTATATGACATATGCAAAAGTAGGGAGGAGGAGCAGAGGATATGAAGTCAATCGGTATGCTATCGATGGTTGCCCTCTTCGCTCTCGTCATGGAGGGCTCGGCTTCGACCCTGGCCAGCACCTTCGGCGAGGAGGATGAGGGATGGGGTGGGGAGGGGGGAGGCCATATGACCTGGCAGCGGTTTGGGGGCGATCCGGGCGGCTTTCTGGAAGGGGAGGGCGACGACGGCTGGAGCTATCGGTCTCCTGGATCCTGGTCCGGCGACTGGAGCCGGTACGTCGGGGGCGTATTGAGCTTCGATCTGAGGCTCATCGCCTCCGGAGGATCGGGGCCCGAGGGGATGAAGGTGAGGATCCACTCATCGGACGGGACGGTCCTGTCCGCCTCTTCTCCCCCGCCGGAGAGGTGCTGGGAACGTCGCGAGGTGGTCCTCAACGCCACAAACTTCGCCGTCCCGGAGGCGGATTTCCGAAGGACGATGAGATATGTGGACGGGATCTCCATCGGGGTTTTCGATGCCGGGAAGGCCTCGACCCTGGGGCTCGACGACGTCGTCGTCGCCCCGCCCTCGGGGCTGGACCTCGCCACGAACTTCGACGACGGCGACGGGGAGTGGAGGCCCGAGGGGGACGTCTCCATCTCCTGGGTTGAGGGGGGCGGAAACGGCGGAGGTTTCCTATCGGGCAGGGACCTCGGGGACGGCAGCACCTGGTACTTCGCCTCGCCCCGGTCCTGGTCGGGGGACTGGACCCCTTACGTAGGCGGGTCTCTGACCTTCGACCTGAAGGTCTTCGACTCGGGGAAGGGGAAGGCCTACGAGGCAGATCTGGTGAAGATCTTTGGATCCGACGGGTCGGAGGTCACGATCCCACCCTCGCCATCCGGAATGACTCCCGAGGGGGGCTGGACCCACCACCGGTTCGACCTCACCCCCGCCGCCTTCGGGACCACCGATGAGGCCTTCTCGAGGGTGATGAGGTCGGTGGATCGGGTCGTCATCAGGGGCGAGTACTCGGATAGGGGAGACTTGGAGGGGATCGACAACGTCCTGGTCTCTTTACCGGTCGCAACCGACCTCGTCAGCACCTTCGACCTCGGCGACGAGGGATGGCGGGAGGGCCGGGACGTCGCCCTCTCGTGGAGGGAGTCCGGAGGGGATCCCGGCGGCTATCTCCGGGGGGAGGACCAGGGTTCGGGCCAGACCTGGTACTACGTCTCCCCGCCTTCCTGGTCGGGGGACTGGACCGGCTACATCGGGGGCACTCTGAGCTTCGAGATCGTCGAGATTGAGTCGGGTAACGGCAGCTCCACCTTCGGGGACGTGGTCCGGATATACGGTCGCGACGGGTCTTACCTCTCCTGGTCCTCAGACCCGCCCGGCAAGGCCTGGACCCGCCGCCAGGTCTCTCTCGTCCCCTCGAGCTTCAAGGAGGGTGGGAGAGGCTTCGAGGAGGTGATGAAGGACGTCTCGGAGGTCTGGATCCGGGGGGAGTACAGCAACATGAGGGACGTCGGCGGCCTAGACAACGTGATGGTGACCCTGGGGCCCGGGGGGTAGGCATCGGAGGCGGACCCCCTTAGAGGGGCGGTCCGCCCTTGGTCCCCACCTCCTCCCCATCCCGCAAACTTTTTGGCACTTCCCGGAGATAGTTATTTGACATGATGGGAACTCTCCGACGATCAGCCCCTGGGCTGATCTATGCAACTTTTGTATTTTTGACGATGGCGACGACGGGATACTGTCAGATCGATCCCAACGAGCCGAACAGCGAGCTGGGAGACGCCACGTGGATGAGCACAGGCGGTTCCGCGGCGGGGGCGATAAATCCGGCGGGGGATCTGGACTTCTTCGGCTTTGAGGTCGCCACCCCCGGCATCCTGGAGGTGAAATTGAACGACCTCCCCGAGGAGATGAGGGCGAGGATCGACCTCTACGGGAAGAACTTCAACTGGATCACGAGGATTGACGCCTCAAACCCCGGAGACCTGGTGACCCTGACCCTCGATCTGGCAGACCCGGGCCGGTATTACATCGGGATCGTCGACCTGGTGGGGAAGTCCCACGATACTGGGTACACCTTCAATCTCGGCTTTGAGCCCGTCGTCGACGTAAATGAGCCGAACGGGGAGGCGGGGGACGCCATATCCATCGGATTCGGCGACCTCGTCGAGGGGTACATCTTCCCGAAGGGGGACGCGGAGATCTACAAGGTCTATGTAACCGGCCCTGGGATCCTGGAGGTGAAGGCCCAATCCGTCCCTGAGGGGATGAGGACGAGGATCGACCTCTACGGGAAGAACTTCAACTTCATCACCAGGAAAGACGCATCGAACCCCGGAGATCTGGTGACCCTGAAGCATGACGTGGTCAATCCTTATGGATGGTATCCGGTATGTTACTACATCGGGATCGTCGACCTCTCGGGAGGCTCCTACCACGTCCCATACGCCTTCAAAGCGGGCTTTGAGGCGGTGATCGACGAGAACGAGCCGAACGGCGAGATCGGGGATGCGGTGGCCATCGCCTTCGGCGATCAGATAGAGGGGCGCATCTTTTCCAAGGGGGACGTAGACTTCTTCAAGATCGAGGCGCCGAGCCCCGGAATCTTGGAGGTGAAATTGAACGACCTCCCCGAGGAGATGAGGACGAGGATCGACCTCTACGGCAAGAGCTTCAACTGGATCACGAGGATTGACGCCTCAAACCCGGGGGACAGGACGACCCTCACCCTCAACATAAGAGATCCTGGGGTATATCATATCGGTATCCTCGACCTGGCGGGCAAATCCCATAACCAGCCTTACAGCTTTGCCGCCTCCTTTGAGGAGGTTACAGACGGAAACGAGCCGAACGGCGAGATAGGGGACGCCGCCCCCATCACCCCCAGCGAGGCTGTAGGAGGAGTAATCTTCCCGGCGGGGGACGTGGACCTCTACAAGATATGGATGGAGGGCCCAGGGGACCTGGAGGTGAAGCTCGAATCCGTCCCCGAAGATATGAGGGCGAGGATCGACCTCTACGGGAAGAACTTCAACTTCATCACCAGGGCGGACGCCTCAAACCCCGGGGACCTGGCCACCCTCAAATATGAAGCTCCCGGGCCCGGCTGGTACTACATCGGCGTCGCCGACCTGGCGGGAAACTCTCACAACATCGGCTACTCCTTCCGGGCCGTCGGCGGAGGCCTCGGGGCGAGCGGTTCCGCTCCCCAGGAGGGCGGAGCCGTCGGAACGAAGTCCGAAGGGGTGAAAGAGGTCTCTTTTGGTAACGCCAGTGGGACGGCGACTTCGTATCGAGAGGCCGCCCTCAACCATTCGGGGTTCGACTTCTCTTTGGGTGAAACCGGCGAATACCCCACCTTCGATGGAGAGATCATAAGCTGGCAGCCCAGCGCCGAAGACCATCCGGATTATCCTCGGGACGCCGGGTACCTCTGGTGGAGGAACACCCATCTCGACGATCAGAACCGGGTCAGCCAGACCAGGGACATGGGGTCGGTCGATTTGGCTTCTGTTAGAGCCGTTCCTGCAGAATGGGACAGATCGCCCCTGATACCCCCTCTCCTGGAAGGGCATACCATCGTCGCCAGGTGCCATGACGGCTACGTCAAGTTCCAGGTGATATCGGTGGATCCAGAAGCCGAGTCCGTCGTCGTCAGGTATTTCCACTCTCCTGATGCCACCTTCGACGATGGCGCGATCTGATGGGACCTATAAAAGGCCGGGGTTTTATGCCGGGGCCGAGGCGGGGAGGAGAGATCTTCATCGGGAGATGGGGCGGATATGAGATATGAGGCGATGGAAAAGGCGGAGCTGAAAGTGGAGAGGGGGGTGAAGATCCTCCGCCTCGCCGGGAGCCCCTACGAGATGGGCTACCAGCACGGCCGGTTGCTGGCGAAGGAGATCGACCTGATGGTGAAGACGACGCTTCCGGCCACAGCCGCCTACGTCGCCCTCCAGGCCGACTCGGAGCTCGACCGGGCGGAGGAGATGCTGTGGATCGGCCAGAGGAGGGCCGAGCCGCATCTTCCGAAGGAGCTCAAGGTGGAGATGGAGGGGATCGCCGACGGAGTCCGGGACGGCGGCGGAAGGGCGACCCTCGAGGAGATCCTCCTGTGGAACACCAACTACGACCAGTGGTGCATCTACTGCCATCCGAACTTTTGGAGTTGCAGCCCCGGCCCAGACGGCGGCGGTGTTGCCGATGAGGGGGGTAGGGAGGGGCCTGCGCCCCTGGCACCGCCTGCAGGGGGGTGCAGCAGCTTCTCCGCCTGGGACGAGGGGGCCGGGGGGGGAGGCGAGCTGATCTTCGGGAAGAACGAGGACAACTTCAACATGCCCGGCCAGCTCGAATGCCGGATGATGGTGGTCGCCGCCCCCGACGACGGGTTCGGCCACGTCTTCATGACCTATCCGGGGATGATCGGCCTAGATGGAGGCGTCAATGAGGCGGGGTTTGAGATGATGACCCAGCTCAGCTCGATGCGCCACGAGACGATGGCCGGCTGCGGCATCGCGGTCTTCACCCGCCTTCTTCTGACCCGGGCGAAGACCGTCGACGACGCCGTCAGAATATTGAGGGAATATCCCCGGTGTGCCGGGATCGCCTACCACGTCGCCGATGGCGTCGCAAGAGAGGCGGCGGTCGTCGAGACCTCCTCAAAGAGGGTCTGCGTCCGCCATCCCATGGACGGGGTCGAAGCCCTCTGGCAGACGAACCACTCCAACTGCTACCCCGGCTGGATGGGCTACTCGGGGTACAACATGGTGAGGGACCAGGCTCCCGTCAACGGGCTATCCGACGTCTCCACCATCGATAGATGGCAGGCGGGCCTCCGGGACCCGTACAACTTCTTCGTCCAGGCTCCCAGCAGGTTTGAGAGGTACGGCCAGCTGATCCACGACCACTACGGCGAGATCACCCCCGAGGTGGCCATCGAGATCCTCAGCGACCGCTACGACCCCTACACCCGGATGGTCCGGCCGGAGGGCTTTCCCTCCTGGACGAACAACATCCTCTGCACCATCTCTGCCCTCTACCCCGACTTCGCCTACCGGGCGAGGGAGCCGGTCGGGGCCTTCAAGGCCCACATCGCCAACATGTGGTCCCTCGTCGCCCGCCCCGAGGGCGGGGACCTGTGGCTGGCGATCCGGGGCTTTCCGGCGCAGCGGGGCGGCTTTGAGCACTTCAACCTCCACGACCTCCTGGACGAGGTCCCCTGACCGGCCTCTCTTCGGAGAAAGAGATTTATGGCTTTGAAGAAGGCGATCCCAGGCATGAGCTTCCTCGGACCGTCTCGGTTCAGATCGCCTGGCCCATCCCCGGCCCTGGCGATCGCCGCCGCCGTCTTCGCTCTGGTCCTCCTCTCCTCGGCCTCTGCGGCGGAGGCCTCCGGTATGGTGAAGGGTGGCGAAGCCTCCTCTGAGGCGGGCGGCGAGGTCACGGTGGGTGGGATAAGATTGTATTACGAGATTTCTGGCGAGGGTGAGCCCCTCCTCCTGATCATGGGCCTCGGCGGCCACGTCCTCGACTGGGGGTGGGTCCTGCCGGAGAGGCTGGCCGAGGGCCGCTCGGTGATCGCCTTCGACAACCGGGGCTCTGGCCGGAGCGAGCAGCCCCCCGGCCCCTATTCCATCGAGGAGATGGCCGAGGACGCCGTCGGCCTCCTCGACGCTCTGGAGATCGAGCGGGCTGACGTCTTCGGCGTCTCCATGGGAGGGATGATCGCCCAGGAGATGGCCGTCCGCCATCCGGAGCGGATCGGCAGGCTGATCCTCGGCGCCACCAGCCCCGGGGGCGAGGCCTCGGTCTGCGCGCCCCCGGAGGTTCAGGCATACCTTGAGCCGCGGCTCGACCTCAACCTTCACGAGGCGCTCTGGTGGTCCGCCCCCGCTGGGTATCCCCAAGAGTTCATCGACGCTCATCCGGATATCGTCGAGCGGAAGATCCAGGCGAATATGGCCCACCCGAGCAGCCTCGAGGCCTATCGGGCGCAGCTGGCCGCCTACCGGGCCTTCGATATCGGCGACCGGCTGGAAGAGATCCGCGCCCCGACGCTGGTCATGGCCGGGTCCTCGGACATCCTGATCCCGCCAGAGAACGGTTTGATTCTAGCAGAGAAGATCCCCGGCGCGGAGCTTCGCATCATCGAGGGGGCGGGGCACCTATTCTGGATCAGCCATCCGGAGGAGACGGTGGAGGCGGTGGTGGGGTTTCTGGGTGGAGGATGAGGGCGTGAGCATACTAGAATAATACCTTTATATACATTCTTTACCAGAAATGTCGAATCAATCCGGTGCCTCCACCGACCATGCTCCTCAGCCACTGGAGCCCCCCCGCCCGCGCCTCCGAACGGCCCGGCTTTGGTCGCCCAGAGCCTCGGAAATGACCGCAAGGAAAGTCTATTTATCCGAAGCCCCTGGATATAAGTAGAGATCGATCCGTTCGGCCCCGATGAAACCCGAGCCTGAAGGGAGTCCATCGGCCTGATTTTTTGGGCATCGATGACCGGATCGGAGCTCATCGCCGAGCTATAAGCGTGATCGGGCAAAAGTAGAAGGGGGTTCTCTTCATGCCAGGTGATTCTAATGGAGTTCAGGGTTCGAGG
>Ga0209612_1000525_pt1 | contig 39513 bp, 29 predicted proteins | sample BioC12SIPDNA_FD_185746 | JGI IMG/M metagenome (GOLD analysis project Ga0209612, IMG submission 185746) | Anaerobic biogas reactor microbial communites from Washington, USA - Biogas_R1_B C12 SIP DNA (SPAdes) (version 2) | ecosystem: Engineered > Bioreactor > Anaerobic > Unclassified | place...
CGCCGCCTGGATCGACGCGGCCACGAAGCTACAGACCTCCAACGGCAGCAATCCGAACAGCGACTGGGACCAGGGCTATGGCTATCAGTTCTGGCGCTGCCGTCATGGCCTCTATCGCGGCGACGGCGCGTTCGGGCAGTACTGCATCGTGATGCCCGAGCAGGACGCGGTGGTCGCCATCACCAGCGGCGTTCGTGACATGCAGGCGGTGATGAACCTGATCTGGGACAAGCTCCTGCCAGCGATGAAGGACGCGCCTCTGGCCGCCGACAATGCCGTCGCCGGGAAGCTCGAACGCAGGCTCAAAGGCCTGTCGCTGCCCACCCCCAAGGACAGCGGATCAGCTGCAAAGGTGTCGGGAAGAACGTATACCTTCGCACCCAACGACCAGAGGCTTGAAGCAATCACGCTTGCCACTGACGGCGATGCCGTGACTCTGCGCATCCGCATCGACGGCGCCGAGCAGCGAATCGTCTGCGGCCGGGGCCAATGGCGAGACGGCCGAGCCGCCTGGGGCCCCCTGCCCGAGCAGCCGGTCGCCGCCTGCGGCGCCTGGACGGCCGACGACACCTTCACCGCCAGGCTGTGCTTCTACGAGACCCCGTACATCTACACCGTCCGCCTGAGGTTCGCCGGCGGGCAACTCCACTACGACAGCGAAGCCAACGTCAGCTTCGGCCCGACCAGACACCCCCAATTGACCGGCCGAGCGCAGTAGCCCGACGGCGAATGTTGTTGTACGCATGGTCTCCGTGCCTGTACGGCAGCGGGATAGTGGCTTGTGGTATGCGCCGCAGGTGACTCAGTCCGGCTCGGTCTGAGGTGCGGCGTTTTCCTTTGCTGTCGCGGCGGTGTCGAGGAAGACGATGGCCTTCTCGTACCACTGGGCCGGAGGAGTCTCGTGCCCCATGCTGGGGACCTGGATGTAGAGCACGTGCCGCAACTTCCTCTTGTAGCCCTTTTCGTAGAAGTCCCAGGTCTGCGCGCGGTTGGCGTCGTGGTCGCCCGTCAGCAGAACGTATCGTCCGCGGCTCCGGGCGATGGCGAGGTATCTCGATTGCGGCTTGGGCATGGGCTTCCACATGTGTCCCGGCCGGCCGGTCACGGGAACCGGCTCCCAGTATTCGGCGCCGACGATGAAGACCCCGCCGCTGAAGACCTCCGCATAGTGCATGGCCAGGATGCTGGCGACGCGTCCGCCGCCGGAATCGCCACAAACGTAGACGCGGTTCGGGTCGATGTTGTACTTCTTCGTCATGTTGAACACGGCATCGAGCGCCAGGGGCATCCTGCGTCCGTACAGGTTGTGCTCGTTGCCCGATCGGTGCCCGCCGATCCAGACGAGCTTGTGCTTGTCCATCAAGGCGGACCACCCTTCAGGCATGTCCCCCTTCTCGCCGGAACTGACCCATACGACAAGCCCATAGGCCGCATCGCCGCTGTAGTCGGAAGGCACATAGACCGAGTACTTCTCTTGGTCGATCCGGTAGTCGAGCCCCGCCGCAGAACCTGTCGGCAACTCCTGCTGCATCCGCCTCAGCACATGCCGCACGCTCGAATGCGGCCATCGCTCCGTAAACACCGCTTCGAACGCCCCCGTCCGAACCTCCCCCGTCACTCCCGCCCCGCCTGACACGAAGCAAACCAGGAATGCAACCACGCACGCGTTCAATCGTTCACCTGTTGTGCTCACGGTCTATACCTGATCCCTCATGAGCCCTCTTGTTTCAATGGCACGGGCAATACGGTAATACCGAATTCGTCCAGAACGAGGACAACCACCCATGCAACCAGAATCTCGCAACGTCTAATAAGTAGCGGACCCCACTACCACGCATGTTCGCCGACGACGGTGCTATTCTACCACGAATCCCACGACCTCCGCCATGAGCTCATCCAGCACGAGACGCTGTCCCCACACAGATGTCAGCGACGAAGATTGGCCCATCCGCCTCACTTCTGGCGAAGGTTATTGCTCGCTTTCTTGCTCAATACTGATGGCTGGCCCCGGTGTCTCTCCACATGATGAAGTCCGTTACATCTGAATAGCTGTTCATCGCCGGCAGCCGTTCACCTGCGTTTCTTGCGCGGCGGCTTCTTCGCAGGGTTCTTTGTCTGTCCTCGCATAGTTCTGTGCCCGCTGCTGGCCTTCAGCAGAGCTCGCAGCATGTTTCGCGACCCATCTTCAGCAAGCCACGATTCCGCCTCGGCGCGGAGCGTCGCGGGGATGCTCTGCTTTGCTATTGACCTGTACAACACTTGAAGGAAAGGAATCCCCTCAAAATGATCAAAGCTTCTGACATAGTCGATAAATTCGATGACCGAGGCCCAATTCTCCTTCCTATGTTCTTCAAGACCTAGCATCGCCATATAGCCGTTGTGGGCATTCTGCCATCGCCCTTGGATGAACTCAAGAAAAGCATAGTTCAGGTGGACAGTCACCAGCACGGGTTTGGCGATAGGAAGGTTGGCCTCTTTCAGTGTCCGAATCTCGTGTCTGATCCGAGAAGTGAGTGAGACCGCAGTCTCAACATCCCCAAGAAGAAATCGCGATCTGGACAGAGTGGTATATACCCCGGCAAACTCTCCAAAATAGCACATGGCGCGCTCGGCAAAGACGATGCGCTCTTCCAGGACGTTGACATCAGGAACCTGGGACACTGGAAAATACAATGGTCTCGTGCAGCATTGAACATCGAATTCACGGATGTTGATACGCGGTGGCTGATTCGGGCGGAAATGGCTCTCCAAGTTGGCGTCAACGACTCGCAGCAAGGTACTGGCATCCTTGTAGTTCTCATTGGCGAAATAGTGTGTGGCAACGAACAGAAGAAGCAAATCGAAAAGATTCTGGGCTCGCGTGCTACGATAATCCTGGAGCGTTGGGGGCTTGGCCCGTGTTCGCACGGCCCAGATGGCCAGAGCGTTCTGCAAGGAAGCCTTCAGATAGGGCTCGGCGTTCGTCTTTGTAGATATTCCCAAGCTGAAGTTATCCGCGACCTTCTGGCCGTTCTTCGACGGCGGGGTTTCAATCACCAGGAGGATCATGAAGCCATATCGCTCCATGTATCTCTGGCCCACCGCCTTGACCTGGGTTGCTCTCAGCGGAACAAATCGCAGGCTTACTCTCTTGCCAATCTTCCCGCCAGCGAAAAGGTCTTTCAGTACTTGCTTGGTTCTCCTCCAGTCAGAGAGATTGACGACCGGTCCATCGTATGCGAGCCCGATCTTTGCTCCACGACCACTTCGGAGGTACAGTTGCGTACTGACAAGCCAGCCAACGAATGCTGCTGTGGGCAGTACCACGAAGGAACCGAGTTTCCACCACTGTGTGGTAAGACCACTCTTGTTCTCTGGTAACGATGGTATCAGACCCGCATAGTTAAGATAGACCGCAACGAACACCCCAAAGAATGGTGCAAAGAACGCCCACCGCCTGTTCAGCCAAGGCCCCGCCGACCTGACAAGCGCAAAAATCTCCGCAATAATCCAGCTCGGATCTTTCTCTGCCACAAATGAACCTCACTTGCCTATTCACAGAACTCGGTGACCTCGTTGGTCTCTGGGCAGAGAATTGTACCCACCGTGCCAATGCAGTTCAACGTTCAGCCCAGTACGCCCTCCCGGTCGCGCACGAGGACGCTACGCGAAGATCGCAGGCGCGCATTTTCGTGAACATCTCATCCTGTCTGAATTATCGGCCAATCTGGGCAACCGAATAAACAGAAACGGAAGAAACTCAGATGCCCATTTCTTCCCTATGTTAGGGCCAGTTTCGGTTTTCGATGGTTCTCGGCCGGGGTGGCGGGAGGAAAGTAATCAACCACGCCCATAGGCTGTGGGCTTAGAGGCGGGCTACAGGTGTCCAGTACTTTTTCGGACGTCTCTTGCCCTCTTGTCCAGGCGTCCCCTGCAACTTGCCGGGGCGCGTCGCCCGTCTGAGGGTGGGTGCCGTGCGGTTCGGGGTCAGCGGCGGTCGGGGGTGGTGCCGCCGATGGGGTGGCCGAAGCCGATGTCGTCGATGTAAACCAGTCCGGCGCCGCCGGGGGCGGGATTGTCCCGGTCTCCGACGCCGAGATAAATTTTGTCGACTCCGGCGAGCCCCACACTACTGAACGCCGAATACGGGATGACCCATTCTTGCCAGGTGGCGGAGGTGAGGACGGCCGGATTCGAATGCGTTGCGACCGCGATCCGCCCGATCGTGTCCTCGATCGCGACGTAGAGCGAGCCGGGATCGTTGTCCGGATGTCCGCGCACGAACAGACGCAGCGCATCGGCCCCGTGCTCCATCCAGTTCTGCGCGGTCGCCATGGGCCGGACCGCCTCCGAATAGAACGGCGCGTCGCCGTTGTTGTAGGTGAAGGGCATCGACTGGCCGCCGCCGTGGACGATGGTCTGCTCGGCAAAGGGGGCCTCCATGTATCCGACGAGCGCGCCGGTGTTGTTGTCGTATCCGTCTCTCCAGATTTGATAGATGCGCCGTCCGGACTCGTCCGTGTAGCTCTCGAAGTCATCGATCACCGCATATTCGCGAGTGGTGAAGCTCCAGATCGCGCCCTGCCACAGGCTCGGGCTCCTGGCGTCGTTGCGTTCGTCGATCCGCCAGTAATAGGTCGTGCCGAACTCGAGCGAGCGGAGGGCATACTCGCTCGTGCTGACCGAACCAATCAGCGCCGCGCCGGTGGCCACCATCGGCGCGCTGTTGCTGAAGTGGACTTCGTGCATGGCCACCTCGCGACCCGCGCTCCAGCCCAGAACCAGTTCCACGTCGACCTCGGATTCACCGTCGGCCGGTCTGGGATGACGTGCCCGCGTGGGAATCTGGCCGAAGCGGACCTCGCTGAGGCCGTATTGATCGGCCGCGCCCCAGTTGCTGTGGACGATCAGCCGGACGTATCGGGCCGTGATGCCGCCCAGGGCAACGACGGTGTTGGCGACGTAGTCCGGCGCGCCCGTCGCCTGGGCCAGTTGGACGTCCTTCAAGGGGCTCCACGCGGCGCCGTCGGTGGAGTACTCGACGCTGACGTCCTTGAGTCCAAGCCCCACTTCGGACGGCTCGTTGTAGTTCCAGATGAGCATTTCGTGCAGCTTGCAGGCCACGTCGAACCGGTACTGAATCCAGAGAGGATCGGTCCCATTCGGGGCGGCCAACCACATGTCGGCCGGCGAGACGGAATGCTCGTCGTTCTCGTTGAGGCCCGAGCCGTTGACGGTATTGGCCGGCGTCTGGCCGTCGTTCGACACGCCGTTGGTGGTCGCGACGACCTTCTCGATCCAGGGGGCATGCGGCTCGACCGTGAAGTTCCAGACGTTGCCTTTGTAGATGACGGCGTCAAACGCATTGACCTCATCGACCCGCCAGTAGTAGGTCTGTCCGAGTTCCAGTTCGCTGTCGGGGACGTAGACCGCCCGGCTTCGCCCCTGCCCGACGAGCACGCCCCTCGGGCTGGTCCGGCTGGCGTCGTTGACGTCGGCGGCGACGGTGCCGAAGTACACATCGTGCGCCACGGCGAACGGCCCTTCCCGCCAGCTCAGGGTGATGTCACGCGGCACCCCGGTCGCCCCGTTCGGCGGCTGGGGCGACGAGCTGCAACCGACGTTGGCTCGCATGATCTGCCAGATCTCGACCTGGGTGACGGCGCGATCGTAGAGGCGCACCTCGTCGATGCGGCCGTCGTAGCCCGAGCCGATCAGAACGGGCAGTCCGTTGTCGCTGAACTGGCTGTTCGGGACGCCGTCGATGGTCTCGGCCCGCATCAGACCGTCGATGTAGATCTCGACGGACTCGCCCGGCCGATAGAGGCCGACGATGTGAACCCAACGATCCGTCGGCAACAGCGTGGTGTCATCGACACGGACGGACTGCGAGGGACTCGCCGCCACCCGAAATACCGCAATATGTCCATCGCCGGCGGCATCGGCCTCGATGCTCAGGTCCCATGCTTCGCTGTCGCCGCCTCCGCGCTTGCTGATGATGCACGCGTCGTTCTGGTGGGACCCGTTCAGAAAGACCCAGGCGGCGACGGTCATCGCGCCGGTGATCTGCAAATCGCTCGGGTCGCCGAGGTCCACACAGGCGTCCGCCTCTCCCGGAAAGCGCAGGGCCGCATTGGACAAGCCGTAGCGATCTGGAATCGCTTTGACGTCGCCGACAATCGTGCCGTGGTGGCCGTTGCCGCTTGCATCGACTGCGTCGCCGTCCAGTGGCCAATACCCCACCAGCCCCGCTTTCGCATCGGCGTGAACCGACGGCGACCACACGACAATCACAACGAGCATCGAGAACAGGATGAGAAACGCTCTGTTCGACATGTCCGCACCTCCATACGTATGCAGCGACCTTTGCGAGCAGGCCGTTCCATGCAGATCTGAGGAATCGACTCCACGACACACTACTGATGATATCATAAAATTGGGTTCGATTCCAGCGTTTCCGCCCCGTCCGTTCGCCGTTGTCCGTGCTGGGGCCGGTCGGAATCGGGACAGAAGGGTCGAAATCCGGGGCCGGGCAGGGTATGCTGTGGGGGCCGGGCCGAAGGTCGGGTCCGGCGGCGGCCGGCCGGGCCGCACCGACGTGGAGAGAAGGAAGGGATCGCGAAAGGAGTGGTGGCAAACAGATGAACCGTCGCGCGTTTTTGAAGGCGGCCGGAGCGGGCCTGTGCCTGGCCGGCGTGAGGGGCCCGCGTACGCTCGCCGATGTCGCCCCGAAGAAACCCAACATCGTGCTGGTCATGGCCGACGACCAGGGCTGGGGCGATATGGCCTACAACGGCCACCTGACGCTCAAGACGCCGAACTTCGACGAGATGGCCCGCGCCGCCCTGCGGTTCGACCGCTTCTATGCGGCGGCCCCGGTCTGCTCGCCCACGCGCGGCAGCGTGATGACGGGCCGGCACCCGAACCGATTCGGTTGCTTCAAGTGGGGCCATTCGCTGCGGCCGCAGGAGGTGACGATCGCCGAGGCGCTCCGCGTCGGCGGCTACACCACCGGGCATTTCGGCAAGTGGCACCTCGGCTCGGTGGTCAAGGGCAGCCCGGTCAACCCTGGCGCCAGCGGGTTCGACGAGTGGCTGTCGGCGCCGAACTTCTTCGACAACGATCCGATCCTCAGCCGAGAAGGCACCGCCGTTCAGATGCACGGCGAGAGCTCGATGGTCACGGCCGACGCCGCCATCGAGTTCATCCGCAAACACGCCGACTCGCCCTGGCCGTTTCTGGCGGTGGTGTGGTTCGGCTCGCCGCACCTGCCGCACGAAGCTGCCGAGACCGACCGTGCGATCTACGACGACCTGGACGAGAAGCTCCGGCATTTCTACGGCGAGATCACCGGCATGGACCGCGCCTTCGGCAAGCTGCGAAATGAGTTGCGCACCCTTGGCATCCACCAGAACACCATCCTGTGGTATTGCAGCGACAACGGCGGCCTGCCAGGCGTCGGCGCCACCGGCGGTCGGGGCCACAAGGCGCAGATCTACGAAGGCGGCCTGCGCGTCCCGGCGATCCTCGAATGGCCTGTGGCGATCCCCAAGCCCCGCACGACCGATGTCCCCTGCAACACATCGGACATCTATCCCACCCTGCTGGAGATTGCGGGCGTCACGGTGGACAACCAGCCACCGCTGGACGGAATCAGTCTCGTCCCTCTGATCGAGGGCCGAATGACGTCGCGGCCGAGTCCGATGGGCTTCTGGGACCATCCCACACCCGGTGTAGGAACCCCGAGCAAGGAATGGATGGCAAGCCTGCTTCAAGCGCAGAAGGAAGGCAAGACCGTCGACGATGCGTCCCGGCTGCGACTGGACGCCGGAAAAATCGCCCAACAACATCCGGAAGACCGCTTCCCCGGCCACACCGCCTGGCTCCACTGGCCCTGGAAGCTGCATCGAATCGAGAAGGACGACCGCGTCACCTTCGAGCTGTACAACCTTGCCCGCGATCCGCAGGAGAGCGATGACCTTCTCGAACGAGACCCCGAACTGGCAGCGGCCATGAAGACACGGCTTGAAGCATGGCTGGCATCCGTCGTGCGGAGCCTCAACGGCGCCGACTACCGATAACCTGGCTGAGGGTCGGCACGTGGATCGCATCGCGCGAAGAGGTCGGCTCCGCTACGTCACTGCGATCGCTGTGACCGTTGCAGCGGGTCTGCTGTCTCGCTCATCCGTCGCGAACCATCTGCCCTGGCTTCTACGGACGTACGCAGGCGATACGCTTTGGGCCCTGGCGGTCTTCCTGACCCTTGGCCTGCTCTTCCCACGGGCCGGCACGCTGCGACTGGCCTTGGGCGCCGCGATCCTCTCCTATGGCGTCGAGATCAGCCAACTCTATCAGGCGTCGTGGCTCAATGGGATCCGGCACACGACCGGCGGGGCCCTGCTGCTCGGTTTCGGGTTCCGATGGAGCGATCTGGTCTGTTACAGTCTTGGTATCCTGCTCGGCGTCGCGGCCGAATACGCGGGTCTCCGTCCGGCGCCAAGGGGCGCCGACCCTGCTATGCAGCGGCCGTAGCCTGCCGGCAGTCGCAGACCAACGGAAAAAAAATACAGCCAAGGGCGCGGCAAGGAAGTGAAGTCCGGTAGAAGTATCCGCAAACCCTTGGCTTTGTGATGGCGTCCGTGAGGCCCGAATGTGGATGGAAAAATCCGTTCCAGCGAGAAATTCCGTCGCATCCGTCCGTCGGCCCGGCGGACGCCGACGTCGTCAGCAAGCCCCTCAAAGGCGGACAACACCCCAAAAAACCGCGTTCCTGTGCCCTGAAACAGGGCTCATGACATCCGGCAGCGGCCAAATCGGCTGAAGTCACACACCCATCGCCCAGCAGACTGAACCCCAAAAAAGATTTCGCCGATCCGAGCATTTTCCTTGTGGCAATGGCGAAGATGGGGTGTTATGATAACGACTGTATTGGATTTGCCTCTTAGCCCCCGCATAGTCTCGCTTCCTCTCCCTCATCAAATTGCGGGGGCTCTTTTGTCCACAGCCGGACCCGTTCGTTCTTCGCGATCCTGGCGGCAAAAATACGTAGTTCCCCCAATTGACCGGGACGGTGTGTGACCTATGGTTTATATGGGAGCCCCAAGCTACGGGCAGGATCGGCGAAGGAGTGACGGCATGACCGTGAACCGAGTGGAACTGGCTATCATGGCGACGGTCCTGACCGTTGGCATCATCATCATACTGAGCTTCCTGCTCGCCGGCACATAGCCTCCGCCGCTGCGCGGGTCTTCCACACGACACAGCGTCCCCCTTGCCACTGTCTCACACGACGCGGCCGGCGTCCATCGCAATCCGCTTGCGCGCCGACAGAACACTCGCAATCCCGCCGACGAGGTGCTATCCTGTGAGAGGTCTGCCCGGCGGTTTGCCCGGGCGGGAAAGAGACTTCGGGTCCGGATTGACAGATGCGCAGAGGAGAGCCGCCATGACCGCTCGAAAAACCGATGCCGAAAACGTACGCAAATCCATGACGCGCCGGGACGTGCTGGGCGCCGCCGCTACGGTCGCGGCCTTCACCGTGGTCCCCCGCCACGTTCTGGGCGGGCCGGGCAACACACCGCCCAGCGAGAAGGTCAGCGTCGCCATCATCGGCACTGGCGGCCAGGGCATCGTCAACATGAAGCAGTTGTTCAACGAACCCGACGCCCGTGTCACGGCCCTGTGCGACATCAACACCGAGAGCGACTACAGCATGTTCTATTACGGCGGCACCGCCGGGCTCAAGCCGGCCGTCGAGTTGGTGCGACAGCAGTATGGCGAGCCCTGCCCGACCTACCGCGACTACAACGAGATGCTCGACAAGGCAGACATCGATGCGGTCCTGCTCGCGACGCCCGACCACTCGCACGCCATCATCTCGCTGGCGGTGATCGCCAAGGGCAAGCACCTCTACTGCGAGAAGCCGCTGTGCCGCACTGTTTATGAGACCCGCGTCGTCACCGAGGCCGCCCGCAAGGCCGGCGTCGCCACGCAGCTCGGCAACTTCGGACACTCCAGCGAAGACATCCGTCTGACCTGCGAGTGGATATGGGACGGCGCGATCGGCGAGGTCCGTGAAGTCCACTCGTGGACCAGCACCGGGGCCAACCGCTGGACCCCGCTGAAGGAACGTCCGAAAGAAACACCGCCGGTGCCGGCCGGTTTCGACTGGGACCGATGGCTCGAACCGGTTCCCGCACGGCCATACCATCCCGACTATGCCCCGGTTCGCTGGCGGGCCTGGTGGCAGTTCGGCTCCGGCACGATCGGCGATTTCGCCTGTCATCACCTGGACCCGGCCTTCTGGGCGCTGAAGCTGGACGCATGCGAGCGGTTCAGCGTCGAGGCCAGCTCGTGCGGCACGACGGAGGAGACGTGCCCGGCCGCCTCGCTGATCTACTTCGACGTCCCGGCCCGCGCGGGCATGGGGCCGGTGCGCATCACGTGGTACGAAGGCGGTGTGATGCCTCCGCGTCCGGCCGAACTCGAAGCGGGCCGCAGCCTGGGCGAGCACGGCATCCTGTTCGTCGGCAGCAAGGGCTCCATTCTCGGCGAAGGCTGGGGACGGTCGCCCCGCATCATCCCCGAATCGAAGATGCGCGCCTACAAGCGGCCGCCCAGGACGCTGCCGCGCGTCGCGGGCCACCACAGCAACTGGCTCGACGCCTGCCGGGGCAAGGCCAGGACGACCACGCATTTCGACTATGCCGGGCCGCTGACGGAATTCGTGCTGATGGGCAACGTCGCGCTGCGTGCGGGCAAGAAGCTCGACTTCGACTGGAAGGCCATGAACGTCGCGAATGCCCCTGAGGCCAACGCGTTTATCCAGCCCGGCTATCGCGAAGGACGCACTTTGTAGGAGGCACACGATGGGGACAGTGCGCGTCGCCATGTGCCAGACCGTCTGTCTGGATGGAGATCGCAAAGGCAATCTCGCTCGCGACGAGCGGGCGGTCGCCGAGGCGGCAGCGGGTAAGGCCGAGATCGTCTGCCTGCCCGAGATGGCGATCTACGGCTGGGTCAACCCCGACGCCCACGAGAGGGCGCATCCGATCCCCGGGGCCGATTCGGACCGGCTCTGCGAGTTGGCGGCCAGGTACGGCGTCTTCCTCTGCGCGGGACTGGCGGAGAAGGACGGCAAGCATCTGCACGACAGCGCCATTCTCATCGACCGCCAGGGGAAGATCCTGGCCAGACACCGCAAGATCAACATCCTGGCAGGATTGATGACGCCCGCCTATACGCCGGGCCGTGACATCACCGTGGCGGAAACGAAATTCGGCAGAGTCGGTCTGCTGATCTGTGCCGACACGCACAGCGCCGATATCCTGGCGAGCATGATGGAACTGCGTCCTGCGCTCGTCATCGTCCCCTACGGCTATGCCGCCGTCGAGGACGCGTGGCCCGAACATGGCAAGGCCCTCGAAGAGGTCGTCGCGAACGCCGCAAAGACCATCGGCGCGCCGGTGGTCGGGACGAACCTGATCGGACAGATCACACACGGTCCCTGGACCGGCCGGACCTACGCCGGCCACAGCGTCGCCGCCGACAAGACCGGCAAAATCGTCGCGACCGCCAACGACTTCGACCCCGACGTAAAAGTGGTGACATTGACTCTTGATTGAAAACAACTGCGCCGAATCAGATCGCATGCATACGGGGGTGGCAGGCTCAATGGATAGAAACAGAGCGTCGACTGCAGAAGATGGCCCAATCGCGACTTTGTCATCCCGAGCGTAGCCGAGGGATCTGGCCCGGAATTGAAAGGATGCACAATCTATGGCCGGATCTTTCGACTGCACTTCGTTCCGCTCAAGATGACAAAACGCGTGGCCGACGTGGATTACGAATGCGTGGCAGCCTTCTTGCTTTGGTCTGTATCGCACTCCTCGCCAATTGCGGCAACGGTGAGACCCACGTCTTTCCCGACCATGATTGGCAGACGTCCTCGCCCGCCAGCCAGGCGTCGATGAGCGAGAGCTGCGAACGGCGATGGAATACTTGCGGGCGGTGTGGGGCGACATCCCGAGAGGTGCCGTGAGCGAATCGGTATGGAACGAGTTCTTCGCGCGCTTGGGCCCATCGGTCGAGCCATAGGGGCTGCCTTCGAAAGTCCTCCATCCCCAAGCCTTTGCTGCGCTCCGGCTTGAGGCTGCCGCCCGGAGCCCTGCCAGGATGGCAGATGGAGCGGGGACCGGCCGGAGTCTATTCGGCACTATCCACTTGCCACAGCTTGACTTGCGAACATGGTGGCGGCTCTGGCATGCGTGTTGCACCGCTCTGGAAGGACGGCCGGGGCAAACCGTTTCGGGACGGCGTTCGTAAAGGCAGTGGAGAGATGCGAAATCAACTATTTTGGTCGAGGATGACATAGATGAACAGGCTTTGGAACAACTTCAAGACGACATTGCTGCTGTCCGGACTAATGGGGTTGTGCTTGGGGGTGGGCTATCTGCTCGGCGGCCAGGCGGCGTTGCTGCCGGCGCTGGTGATCGGGGCGGGCATGAACCTCCTGGCCTATTTCTTCAGCGACAAGATCGCCCTGGCGACAATGCGGGCGGTCCAGGTCGGTCCCGACGACGATCCGGCGCTCTGGCAGATCGTTCAGACGCTGGCCGGCCGTGCGGGTCTGCCCATGCCCAGGGTCTACATTTCCCCGGCGCCGGCGCCCAACGCCTTTGCCACCGGGCGCAACCCGCGCCACAGCGCCGTCTGCGTCACTCAGGGCCTGCGGCAGACGCTCTCGCGCGACGAGCTTGAAGGTGTCATCGCGCACGAGCTTTCACACATCAAGCACCGAGACATTCTCATCAGCACGATTGCCGCCGTGATCGCCGGCGCGGTGACGTGGCTGACCTACCTGGTCTTCTGGGGCGGCAGTGGACGGCGATCGAACCCGCTGGTCGCCTTGATCCTGATGCTCCTGGCCCCTCTGGCGGCCGGACTGCTCCAGATGGCGATCAGCCGCAGCCGTGAATTCGAAGCCGACCGCCTCGGCGCCGAACTGGCCGGCAACGGACGGGGCCTCGCCCAGGCGCTTCAGAAACTCGACGCCATGAGTCGTCGCATCCCGCTGCCCGTCCCCGACGCCCAGAGCAACATGTTCATCGTCGCGCCGCTGACCGGCAGCGATATGGCCAAGCTGTTTATGACCCACCCGCCGACGAACGAGCGCATCGAACGCCTCCTCCGCATGGGCCGCTGACCCGGCCCATCGGTCCCATTCGTCCTATGCGTCCAATGGAGCACAGACGCGCTGACTACTTGCGGACCGGCCTCAGGACGATGTTGCGGTACTGGACGGCCGTGTGGTCGCCCTGGAGGTAGATCGGGCCGGGACGAGACTCGTCGGACCACAGGGCGCCGCCCGTGCAGCCCAGCAGCGGCTCGTTGTCGATGATCGTCGTGCCGTTGAGCTTGACGGTGACGTGACGATCCACGAGCGTGATGTCCATCGTCTGCCACTGGCCGGCGGGCTTCTCAGCACTGACGCGCGGCGTGATCCGGCTGTAAACACCGCCCATGTGATGTGCATCGAGCCCCCGACCGTAGGTGTCGGCGACCTGGACCTCGTAGATGCCTCGCAGGTAGATGCCGCTGTTGCCGTTCTTCGGGACGTTGGCTTCCAACGTCAGGTTGAAGTCCTCGAACTCGGCCTTGGTGCGGAGGTTGCCGTAGGAGATATGACGTTCGCCTCGGCGCTGGGCCGGGTCGTTGACAAGCAATCCGTCGGCGACCGACCAGCCGTTGGTCTGGCGCGGATTGGTCAGCTCCCATCCGTCGAGGTCTCTGCCGTTGAACAGCGTGATCGGATCGCCGAACTTCACCTTCGACAGGTCGGGCCTGGCCGGCAAGGGAGCAATGCGTTGGCCCAGGAATTCACGCTGATCCATGCCAATCCCGTCGCGGTGCGGCTGCATCTGCACCAGTTGCATGCGGTCGCCATAGACATTCCCCACGAGTACTTCGGGCAACATCTGCGGACGGGCGTCGTTGCCTTGGGCGTCCTTGCGCTTCACTTCGTGCAGGCGAAGTACGTACAGCTTGCCGTCCTCGACGAATACGTAGCTGACCGGGACCACGCTGCCGCCGCCCCAGAGGATACTGCCGTCGAGGTATCCATTCTCCTGCGTGACACCGAGCCACCCGGCGCCCCCGCCGGGAATGGTCAGGGCCCAGCGTCCGATGTAGGGATCGGCCTCGCCCGCCTGCAAAACCGAAGTGCCGGTGAACCATACGATCAGGAGGCCCAACGCCAAACGAATGCCCTTACCCATGAGAATCCACCTTTCATCCTGTCTGAGAGTTGCCAAAAACGGACCTTACGCCCATGCGATTGCAGTGGGCATTCTACCACGGGACGACGCCGTCCGCAATCGACACAGCCGATCAGCGACCCGGAAGTGAAACTCCGTCGGCCGCCGTGAAAAGGACGCGATTTCCCGCTGTTTTCTGCTTGAGTTGCCGTTGCATATCACCGATACTATGACTTGTCGGCTCACGGAGGAAGACACGCAGAATTGCCACGGATGCAGGAGAGAGTATCACCAGGGAAGAGGCATCGGTGGACGGTTGAAGGGTGTTCATACCGGAACTCACGGGGGCGTATCCTCCCGACCTTGACGTCTCAACGGTCCGCTTTTGTCATCCCAATCTGTGGAGTCTCGAAGATGGCGAAGTGTCTGGCGATCCGACACGGACAAGATGACAGCAGAGACCATCAGAGCGCATATGATCATTCCGCGCCATCGGCACAGGCGGTGTCCGGCGTTCGCCGGCGTATCAGGATCGGTCGTTGGCTGATCGGTCTGTCGGCCGGTGCGGCGCTGGTCTACCTTTCTTCTCGCTATTGGCTGCTCGGCGTCGTGACCATCTCGATTGCCGTCGGACTGTCTATTCTGGCCTGTTTCATGCACGACTACAGCCCCCAGGACATGCCCCAGGGCCCCGATAGCCACTGAAGCCATCGAAACACTTCACCGCTTCAATCCGCCTGACGGTCTGATGGGCCAGGCGGGTCGGCTCGGGGAGGCGGTACTTCGTCGTACAGAACAGGGTCAGGCGAATCGCATCATCCAACCGGCAGCGATGTCCCACCGAAATAAACAAGGGCTTGACCTTCGTCCGCGTGCGGACGACGGCCCCGATCACCTCATCCCCGTCATACAGCGGGCTGTGCGACCCCTTTTCCGCTGCGGGCTCGTCGAACGTGCCGATCAGGCGGCTCTTGGCGCAGCCGATGGTGGGCCTGTCGAGGAACAAACCCAGGTGCGACGCCAGTCCCAACCGACGCGGATGGGCGATGCCCTGCCCATCGACCAGAAACACGTCGGGCTCGCGCTCGAGCTTCGCGACGGCCGCCAGACACGCCGGGGCCTCGCGAAACGACAGCAGGCCGGGAACATAGGGAAACGTGACATCCATCGAGGCGTCGGCTACATCGATCAGCTCGAAGGACGCCATCCCCAACGCCTTCGGCGTTGAGGCTGCCACCCGGCGAAGGACCACCACAGCCGCGAAGACGCGCTTGCCGCCGTCGCCAAACGCGCAGTCGAGACCCGCCACGAACTCGGGCTCCTTCTCCAGCCGCTCGAACCGCACCTGCCCCGCCAGACGCGTCTGCACCTGCCGCGCCTCTGAATACGATAAATCCCATTCATGCAGATCGGGCATGAGAAGACCGTTCATTCCGTCGCCGGGCCGCTCCCGGTCCGGGTCGTCGTACAGATACGCCCCCGCATCGCAACCGTGCGCTTTTCACGAGATCGCATGCTCTGGCGTCGGCCGATCCGTCGAGCGCCGCTCAGGCGATGGCCCGCACCGGACCGGTGCAGAGGCGATCGATATCGCGAGCGACGATTTCGGCGACGAGCCGTTCCAGTTGGGCCGCATCCTGGGCCGACAGCTCGACGGCGCGTTCGGCTCGGAGGCTGACAACAGGCGGTTGGGCGCGGTCTGTTTCGGGCGCCGTGCGGTTTGGCGCCTTTCTCTTGCGGGCGGTCATCCGACGCTGCTCGGCCAGAATCTTCTCGCCCAGATCCAAAGTCGGGATGTGGCCGGGGGCCCCTGCGGAGGGACTCGGCGGGGCCGCCTGTTCTCGGGCGGCGATCGGTTCCTGGGGGCGTCGCCACGGCTGGATTCGCGGGCTGGACGTCTGCCCTGCAACCGGACCTGCCGCAAGCGGCTTTGTCAAACGATCTTCATCAAACGGAGGAATCACATCCATCGCACGAAGCACTCTTTCCATGTTGCTTCTCATCTTCCTGCCGGTTTCGTTCACGATTCGAACCACCTCCTTGCCGCCGCCACTGTACCAGGGTCGCCGTCACGAATCAAGTCTGCGTGCATTGGACGCTCGCACCCTCCAGGGGATTCGCACCCTCATGCCCGTCAGGCGGACACCGGGCCCAGCGAGTATTGTGTGAACCGGCTCAGGTCCAGTTCGCGGATCAGCGAGTTGACCTCCTCGACGCGGACGGCCTTGATGGCCTCGACATCCTCTTCGACGGAGCGATACTGCCCGAGATACATCCAGTTGAAGCCCAGATCGACCAGGCGCCCCATCGGTAGTTCGTTCTTGATGACCAGCGCGCTGAGAACCTTATTGCGAGCCTTGGTCAGCTCGTCCTCGGAAATCCCGTCGCGCAGCAGGTCCTGGAAGATGCCGGTGACGATGTCCGTGACGCGCGGCACGGCGGCGCGGCTGCATCGCAGGTAGTTGTAGAAGATGCCCGTGCCGTCGAGCGGCCCGAAGTGCATCGAGGCCGCCTCGGCGATCGCCTTATCGACGAGTTCCCAGTAGAAACGAGAGCCGAAGTCGTCGCCCACGACCAACGACAGCAGAGAGGCCGCGAAGCGCCTCGCGTCCTGCGCCGAGACGCCGGTATGGACCAGGCAGATATGCTCGCGATTCAGGTTGGGCTTGCCCAGCCGCTTGCTCTCCCGCGTGCCTTTGAAGTCCGTCAGCAGCCGATCCACCGTCTGCGGCTGCCAGCGGCCACACCGCGCCTCCACCGTCGTGCAGAACCGGCCCCAGTCGAAATTGCCGGAACAGGCGACGACGATGTTGTTCGGCGCGTACCGCCGGGCGAAATACTGCCGCATCTGATCGGCCGTCAGGGCGTCGATGCCGGCGACCGTCCCCAGCACGCTGTTGCCGCAGGGATGCGAACCGTAGTGCAGCGTCCGACACCGGTCGATCACATCAAACGTCGGCGCGTCCTCGTACATCGCGATCTCTTCTTTGATCACGTTCTTTTCCATGTCGAAATCGTCGTCGCGCAACGCCGGACGCATCAGCTCGGCCCACAACTCGGTGATATCCTCCAGATACTCGGGCAGGACCGACGCATAGTACACCGTGTTTTCCTCGCTGGTGAACGCGTTGAACTGGGCCCCCCGCCGATCGAAGGCCTCGTTGACCTCCAGCGCGCTGAGCGCGTCGGTGCCCTTGAAGAGCATGTGTTCGAGGAAATGGGAGACGCCGTTGATCTCGGGCGTTTCGTCACGCGAGCCCGTTCGCACGAAGAACCCGACCGCCGCCGACTTGGCCGATGGATTGATCTCTCCGATGAGAACCAGACCGTTCGATAGCTTTTTCCGCTCAAATTGCATAGGCTTACTCGACACGCACCTCTCTGGGGCCGATGGTCACGACGGTGAAATCGTTGAAAGGTCTTCGCTTCAGAGCCTCCACGATCGAGTCGACGGTGGTGCCGTCGATCCTCTCTTTGATCTCTTCCAGAGGCCGGACCCGGCCCAGCATGTAGTAGTCGCTGCCAATCGCACCGGCCCGGCTTCCGGACGACTCGCTCTGCATGATCAGCGAACTCTTGAGCCCGACCTTGGCGCGATCCAGTTCCTCGACGCCGATCCCCTCGGCCAGTCGCCGGAACTCGGCGATGATGACATCCAGAGTCTCCTGGGCCTTGTCGGGGGTCGTCCCGGCGTAGCACATGATCCCGGCGGCGTCTTTGAGGCTGTGGTAGCGTGCTCCAATGGCGTAACACAAACCGCGTTTCTCCCGGACCTCGGTGAACAGCCTGGCGCTCATCCCGCCCGACAGAACCGACGTGGCCAGCCGGATGTCATAGTAATCCTGGCCGGTGAACGGCACGACGTCGGTCATTACGCCGATGTGGACCTGTGAGCCTTCATTGGGAATATGCGTGTATCGACCGGCGCGGGCCCCGATCTCGACAGCCCCCGATCCAGGACCTGGGCAACCGCCAAACAGGCTCTCCATCTGCCCACAGACCGCGTCGAAATCGTACTTGCCCGCCACCGCGAAGATGGTTCGGCCGACGTCGAAGCAACTCTTGGCGACCTCTCGCGTCCGGCCCGGGCGGAGTCGTTCCAGGTCCTCGATCTCCCCCACCGTGCTGCGGCCCAGCGGCGCCGGATAGAATCGCTTTCGCAGTTCCACCATGACCTTCTGCCGAGGCTCGTCATCGAGCGCCAAGACCCCTTCGAGGGCCAATTGCCGAGCCGGTGCGAACTGCTCATCGCTCAAATGGGCCCGCAAGATGGCGTCGGCGTGCAACGTCAGGGCCTCTGTGAGATTGCTCGATTCCAGAGCCCCGCCGAAGGAAAGATGCGAACTGCCGACCGAGTCGGATCGCTGCAGGCCCAGACTGTCGAGCGCATCGCCCAATTGCCGGTTGTCGCGGTCGCCGGCCCCTCGGAAAATCCAGTCCGAAATGACGTTGGCCGCACCGCAGGCCCCCTCGGGCATGCGGGCCGCCCCGGCCGGCAACATGAACTCGAACGCCACCGACTCGACCCCGCCCATCGGCTCGCCCAACAGCACCATGCCGTTGTTCAACACGTATCTGTCTGCCTTCTGCTCCATGCACGATCCTCAGCCGTTCACAAAAGAAGGCGGATTCTACCACCCCCGTCGGCCTCTTTCAACAACATCTCACCGAGGCATGGCCCGAACCCGGCCGACGCGCGGTACCGCGGCCGTAGCGCTTGAATCGTCGGTGTTGAGACGGTAAGATGGCCTCTTTGTTCGGCGCCAAGGGATTGGGAGTTGCTCCTGGTGCCGTGCGGGACGCCGGAAACGTCGGCGTGGACCCTGTGGATTCGTAATTGATGGCCATTGTAACGCTGCAAGACATACACAAAGCCTTTGGCTCGGAGGTCGTGCTCGACCACCTGACCGTGGCATTTCATCCGGGCGAAAAGGTCGGCATGGTCGGTCCCAACGGCTCAGGCAAGAGCACAATTCTCAAGCTCATCACGGGGGCGGTGCAGCCCGACATGGGCCGGGTCATCCGCCAGAAGGGCCTGCGCATCGGCTATCTGCCCCAGGAGGCCACCTTCAGCGGGCAGCGGACGGTCATGGAGGAGATGCACGCCGGCGTCGATCACCTGCTTCGGCTCCAGGCGACCATCCACGAGGTTTCCAAGGAAATGGAGAGCCTCAGCAGCTCAGCCCTGCAGGCCAAGATGGCGCAGTATGACCGCCTGACCCGCGATTTCGAGCTGGCCGGCGGCTACGAGTACGAGATTCGCATCAACGCGACGCTGGCGGCGATGGGCTTCGAGCCCGAACTGCACCACGCCAGGACCACGGCGCTGAGCGGCGGGCAACTCTCTCGGCTCGGGCTGGCCCAGGTCCTGATGCTCGAAACCGACCTGCTGCTGCTCGACGAGCCAACCAACCACCTCGACCTCCAGGCCACCGAGTGGCTGGAGCACTTTCTGAGCAATTACCGCGGCGCCGCGATCATCATCAGCCACGACCGCTATCTGCTCGACAAGGTCGTCTGCAAGATCGTCGAGGTGGAAAACCGCAAGGCCGAGGTCTGGAACGGCAGCTACGGGACCTATATACAAACCAAGGAGACCGTCCGCCTCCAGCAGGAGCGGGAGCACGCCAAACGCGTCGAGATGGTCGAAAAGACACTCGACTTCATCGCCCGCAACAAGGATCAGGAGGGCATGCGGGGCACCGCCCGAGGGCGTAAGACACGTCTGAACCGTCTGCTCAAGGAGAACCCCGACTTCCTGGACAAACCCACCGACCAGAAAACGATCCACTTCTCCTTCGGCAAGACAGGCCGCACCAGCGATATCGTCCTGCGGTGCGAGGGTCTGCGAAAGTCATTCGGCGATCTGACGCTGTTCGAGGACCTGACGTTCGACATCCTTCACGGCGAACGGCTCGGCATCACCGGTCCCAACGGCACCGGCAAGAGCACCCTGCTCAAGCTCGCCCTCGGACGCATTGAGCCCTCGGCCGGCACGATTCGCACGGGCGCCAGCCTGCGGGTCGGCTATCTCGACCAGCACGGAGACATTCTCGACCCGGCCAAGACCGTCCTCGACGAGGCGCGGAGCGTCCGGCCCGATCTGTCGGCCGAGCAGGTCCGCAGCCGTCTGGGGGCGTTCCTGTTCTCGGGCGACGACGTGTTCAAGCAGTGCGGCGACCTCAGCGGCGGACAGCGCAACCGCCTGATGCTCTGCAAGCTCGTACTGACCGAACCGGACGTGCTGGTCATGGACGAGCCGACGAACCACCTCGACATCGCCAGCCGCGAGATGCTCGAGGCGGCGCTCGACGAATACGCCGGGACGATCATCGTGGTCAGCCACGACCGCTATTTCCTCGACCGATCCGTGGACAGACTCCTCGTCGTCGGGACCGACGAACTGGGCCATCGGAGTCTGGGACGGACCGAGTTCGTCGTCGGAGAGCCCGCCTATTCGGTCTATGCCTCGCTGATTCGCCGGCGGAACGAGGCGGCCCAGCAGGCCAAACGATCCAACAAAGACAGCACCCGCAAGAGCCGATCACCCGCTGCCGCCGGCGACAAGGCCCGGACGGCAACGCCCGAAGAGCTACGACGGTTCAACAAGTATTCCCCCGAACAGATCGAGGAGATGATCCTCGAACTGGAGCATGAAATCGAACAGATGAAGGAGCGGTTCGGCGACGCGGAGATCTACAGGAACCCCGACCACATCGGCGAACTCCAGCGGGATTACGACGCTAGGACGGCCGAGCTCGAGTTGCTCTACCGCGCCTACGACCGCCGGACAGGATAGAACACACAGAGAAGGAGAAAGAACATGGCAGAATCCAGTTTGACGAAGAGCCCCACTACTCGGCGTGAATTCCTCGGGCACGCCGCCACGGCAACCGCCGCCCTGACCGCTGCATCGCTGTTGTCTTCGGCGGGTTGCTCCAGTTCGACGGCCAGATTGGGCGCGAGCAAAGGCGGCGGACTGATCGGGCCCGGCAACGTCGTGCTGTTCCAGGGCGACTCCATCACCGACGCCGGACGCGACAGGAGAAGAGAAGACCACGCCAACGATATCAGGGCGTTCGGGACCGGATACGCCCTGCTCGCAGCCGCCGCCCTGCTGGCCAATCACAGCGAGGCGAAACTGACCATCTACAACCGCGGGATCAGCGGGCACAAGGTCTTCCAGCTCGCCGAACGCTGGGACAAGGACTGCATCGCCCTGAAGCCCAACGTCGTCAGCATCCTGATCGGCGTCAACGACATCTGGCACACGCTCGACGGCCATTACGACGGCACAATCGAGGTTTACGAACGGGACTATCGCGCCCTTCTCGAACGGACGAAGCGCGAGCTTCCCGGCGTGAAGCTCGTGGTCTGCGAACCGTTCGTACTCCGCTGCGGGGCCGTGAACGAGAAGTGGTTCCCCGAATTCGACGGCTATCGGGCGGCAGCCCGGCGAGTCGCCACGGCCTTCAATACGGTATTCGTGCCGTTCCAGACGATGTTCGATGAAGCCGTACGGACGACCCCGCCGGCCTACTGGGCGGGCGACGGCGTCCATCCGACGCTCGCCGGCGCCCAACGGATGGCCCAGGCCTGGCTCGAGGCGGTCTCGACCGCCACAGCATAGGCGGGCTCGCCGGCCCACTTTGACCGAAATCGGCCCTCCATCGCCTGAAAAATGGTGTATGGTTTAGATAGCAGGCAATGGAGGAGCCGGTCATGAGCCGACAATCATACACCAAGTCCGTGGTGACGCCGCTTTCGCCCTGGGACGAACTCTGGTCCGGCTTCGAGCCGCAGGATTCTCGGACGGTGCGACGGTGGTCTCCGGCCGCGCTCGTGCCCTCTGCGATCGTGCTGCTGTCGATGTCAATCGTCACCGTCGTCACCATCGTGGGCATCGTCACCGCTGTGGCCGGCACGAAACCGCTGCAAGGCTCCGACGGCAATCTCTCGCGGTGGAGTTCGAGCCCGGAAATCCAAATCGGCGACAACAACGTCGGACCGTGGAGCTACACCACGATCGTCGACGGCCAGATGATCGAGCTGGCAATCGACGGGGAGTACATCGACGCGGTGTTCATCGCGCCGGAGCCATAGCGGGCCGCCATAGATCAGCGGTCAGTGCAGGGAGCTCCTGGCCTTTTCGGTGAACTTGATGATCTCATTCATCATGGCGACCGACTCGGATGGGAACTTCCCTGCGGCGGTCTCGCCGGAGAGCATGACGTAGTCGGTCCCGTCCAGGATCGCGTTGGCCACGTCGGTGACCTCGGCCCGCGTGGGCCGGCTGTGCGTCGTCATGTGCTCGAGCATCTGCGTGGCGGTAATCACGAACTTGCCCGCTTCGTTGCACTTGCGGATGATCCGCTTCTGCACGATGGGGACCTCGTAGATCGGGATCGCCACACCCATGTCGCCCCGCGCGATCATGATGCCGTCGGCGGCGTCGATGATGGAGTCGATGTTGTCGATGGCCTGGCGGTTCTCGATCTTGGCGACGATGCCGCAGTCCGGCCGGCGGGGTTTCACCATCGCGGCCACATCGCGAACGTCGGCCGCGTCGCGCACGAACGACAGCGCCACGTAATCGACGCCGTGCTCGATGCCGAACCGCAGGTCCCTCTTGTCCTTGTCCGTCATGGCGTCGAACTCGATATTCGCCCCCGGCATGTTGATGCCCTTGCGCTCCTTGAGAATGCCTCCTTCGACCACGACGGCCTTCAGGCTGGTCGCCGAGCTTTCCTTGACGCGGAGAATCAGATAACCGTCGTCGATGAAGATGAACTGGCCCTTCCTGATCCTCGTCAGGTCGCCGACATAATCGAACGGGATGGTCTTCGGACCGCAGGCCGTCCCATCGTTGGTCAGCCAGACGATGGACTGATTCTTCAATTCCTTGGTCTTGCTGCCATGGAACCGCCCGATCCGGATGCGAAAACCCTCCAGGTCCTGCATGATGCGGATGCGGCGTCGGTACTTGGCGTTGAGCCGCCGGACCAGATCGATGACCTCGCCGTGCTGGGCATGTGTCCCGTGGGAGAAATTCAGGCGGACCACATCGAGGCCGGCCGCGAACATCTTGCGCAAGACCGTATAGTTGCTGCTGGCCGGACCGATGGTTGCGATGATCTGGGTCTTGGGCATGACGGCGACACTCCTTTCCACACATCGTGCATCTTGCTCAATCGGAACCACCAGTTTACCGGGTCTTGTGGCGGCCGATCAATCAAATCCCCTTCCGATCCGTCGTCAAATCTGGTAATTTGCACCGGACCCGCCGGAGAGACCTCGGCGTGTGACAAAGCGAAATACAGTGGGAGACCGGGATGATGCCAGTCGTCGTCATCGTCGCAGTGGTTGCATTGATCGTCGTCGGAGCGATCGCAGGCCACCTCAGCACCAGGAAACGCCGTGAGGCGATGCTCGCCCTGGCGACCCGGCTGGGTCTGCACTTCGATCCGGGCAAAGACCGGGACCTGGCCCGCCGCTTCGAGTTCCTCGACAGACTCCGCCAAGGCTCCAATCGCTATGCGTTCAACGTTCTGACGGGCCGCTACCACGACCAAGACGTCACGGTCTTCGACTATCACTATGAGACGCACTCCAGCGATTCCAAGGGGCACCAGGAAACGCATCATCACTACTCCTCGTTCTTCATCATTCGCCTGCCGGCGTCGTTCCCGGAACTGACGATCGGGCCCGAGGGCTTTCTCTCCAAGATTGCCCAGGCCGTCGGCTACGACGACATCGATTTCGAATCGCACGAGTTCAGCCGCAACTTCTCCGTCCGCTCGAAGGACAAGAAGTTCGCCTACGACGTCTGCAACGCGAAAATGATCGAGTATCTGCTGGCCCATCCCGATCTGACGATCGAGATCGAACGCGATGCCCTGGCCATCTCGTTCAGCCGGAGACTGAAACCCGAACAGATCGAACCCAACCTGCAGAGACTCACCCAGGTCCGGTCCCTGCTGCCCGAGTACCTGTTTGCACGGAGTTGATTATGTGGGTCCCGTTCGTCATCATTGCGGCAGTCGTTCTCTTGCCGATCCTGTACGTGGTGTTGACCTACAACACGCTCGTGGCACTGCGAAACCACATTCGCGACGCCTGGGCCAATATCGACACGGAATTGAAGCGCCGGTACGAGTTGGTGCCCAACCTCGTCGCCACGGTCAAAGGCTATGCCGCACATGAGAAGGAGGTCTTCGATCGCATCACGCAACTGCGGGCCCAGTGCATGGCCAGCCACGGCAGCCCGACACAGCAGGCGGCCGACGAGAACCAACTGGTGGCGGCCTTGCAGAAACTGATGCTCGTCGTGGAGAACTACCCGCAACTGAAGGCGGATCGGAACTTCCTCGAACTCCAGAAGGAGCTGGTCAATACGGAGGACCGCATCCAGGCGGCCCGGCGGTTCTTCAACGGGAACGTCCGCGATTACCGGAACAAGTGCGAAACGTTCCCGAGCAACCTCATCGCGAGCGTCTTCGGCTTCCAGAGCGAGGACTACTTCAACGTCGATCCGGCCGTCCGCGAGGTGCCCAGCGCCGATTTCAGTCGCCGAGGCGCCGACGGAGGCGGTCTTTAGGGCTGCTCTTTCTCCGGCTCCACACGGCGAATGGAGATGATCCGCACGGGATCGGTCGGTAGATGCATGTTGGTGACCGGCACCTCGCCGATGCGGTCCACGACGTCCATGCCTTTGACCACCTCGCCAAAGACGGTGTGCTTGCCCGTCAGCCAGGGCGTATCCGCGAGATTGATGAAGAACTGCGAGCCGTTCGTGTTCGGCCCGGCGTTGGCCATTGCGACACTACCCCGTTTGGGGGCGTGGGATTTGAGCTTGTCGTCATACCGGTATCCCTGGTTGACGTAGACGTCCTTGAGGCTCATCGCGTGAACGCGATCGTTCACCTCCTGCTGCCGCTCGGCGAGTTGCTCATTGGTAGTAATGCCCATCAAGCGGAACAGCGGACGGAGCACGGCGTTGTTGAAATCCTCCTGCGAGCGAATGGCAAGCCACGGGTGGGGACGGCCCTGCTCGTCCAGGACCTTGAGCTTGTCCAGTCCGAGGGCGTCGGCGTTGATCTCATCCTCGAACTGATAGCCCGGCCCCCCCTCGCCGTTCCCGAGCGGACAGCCGCCCTGGATCATGAATCCCTTGATGACGCGATGGAAGGTCAGGCCGTTATAGTAGGCCTTTCGGACCTTGTGTTTGGTAGCCGGATCGATGAACACCTTGGCCCCTTCGGCCAGGCCCAGGAAATTCTCAACGGTCTTCGGGGCCTCCGTGGCGAACAATCTGACGACGATATCGCCGTGATTGGTCTTGATGAGGCAATGCGGATCGGGCGCCGGCTCATTCGACTCGGTCGCCGTCAGTATTGCACCGAAACAAAGAACGAGGGTCATCGCTGCCATCCGATTCATATGTTCTCCTTTGTAAACAGGACGGTCTGTCTTGTCCAAACGACCCCATTATAGCGAATTCCAGGGCCTTTTGCCAGCGTTCTGTTCGGCTGGAAGAACCCCAACACACGGGAGACCACAACCGGGCCATGTCTTCCACAGAAGCGGTGATCGGGACGCTCAACCCGGCGAAATGCGGGATTTGGAGGGCGAAAAGGGAGCATTCTTTGGGCCGGGCAGAGATGGGGTGTCGGCAAGAACAGACCGGACGGCCACCGGCGCAGGTACAGCAGAGACCGTCAGTTCTCCTCTGCGTCGCCGACCACGATCCGCTGGCCCAGACGCTGACAGCTTTCGCAGTGGCAGCAGCCGACCTGCCGCAGATGCGACGAGCCCGCCAGGCGGCGTGTCTCCACCAGCCGGGCCCCTTTGGCCTCCATCTTGCGGAATGCCATCTTCGCCTCGCGGTTGTCGTGGTAACCGACGGCATCGACGATGACGGCCACCCGCTTGTCGCGCTGCAGAAGGCCCAGGGCCGCCGCTTTGACCGCCCCTTCGGCGCAGGCGCCGACGAGGATGAACTCGGCCGCACAGACCTCGCTCAGCAGGCGATCGATTCGAGGTTCGTCGAACGGGTCCACGCACCGCTTGTGGAGCACCACTTGCTGATAGCGACGGAGCATGTCGCGCGGCAGGTCCGTACTGCCGTCGGCCGGAAAACTGATCCGGTTCGGCATCAGCGTGTAGCTGATCTTCTCCTGACCGGGAGTGCCGTCGACGCAGTACCTCGGGTCGCCGTTGTTGCTGTCGGGGTAGATCTCGCACGTCGAGATGATCGGGATCTCGCGTCGCCGGGCCCAAGCCATCATCCGACGGATGTGAGCCAATACCCTGCGGTGGTTCCGGATGCAAGCGCCGCCGTCGGCCAGGAGGTAGTCTCTCTGCGTATTGATATCGACGAGAACCTGCCTCCGTTTTGCCCTGACCATTTGAAGTATCATCCTTCAACTTCCTTTCCGCACCGTCCGGTTTCCCTGGCTCTGGAACACACACGGCCCACAAAAGAGTTCATCTGCCTATTCATCGTGTGCCGGTATGCGCCACTTTAGTAACGCCGGTAAGAGAAATTTATTCACACCTTCACGCCACTTCGGGCTTCTCATATAATGCGCGGCCAAAACCTACTATAGAGCACCGGATTCGCTGTTTTGAACACGAAGAAACGATGAAGCGTACACTGAAAGAATACGACACAATTGCGTTGAAACCGGAAGTTCTGGCCGCGCCGATCGATTTCGAACGAGTTTTCGGACGACAAGGATCCGTTCATATCGAAATCGGATCGGGGAAGGGGACTTTCTTATTCCAACAGGCCAGGGTGTATCCCGATGTGGATTTCCTGGGGATCGAGTGGGCGAGCAAATACTATCGCCACGCGGTGGATCGTCTGGGCCGATGGGGGCTGACCAACGTCCGCATAATTCGAGCGGATGCGGCGGCGTTCCTTCGAGACCATGTGCCGGCGGATTCGGTGGGCGGCTTTCACATCTACTTCCCCGATCCCTGGCCGAAGAAGCGGCATCACAAGCGGCGCTTCGTCCAAAAGGACAACGTGGCCATGCTGATCGAACGGCTCAAACCGGGCGGCACGATCCAGTTGGCCACCGATCATGAGGGCTACTTCGAGCAGATGCAGGAGGTGACCTCGGCTTTTCGCCGTGAGTTGGAGGAGATTGCGTTCGTGCGTCCGGCCGGCGCCACAGAAGGCGAACGGACCGGGACCAACTACGAACGCAAGTACATCCGCGACCGAAGGACCATTCGGGTTCTCGCCTTTCGCAAGAGGTCGGCAGGCCCGAAGCCGTAGAACCGATCGGGCGTTCCGTGCGAGGCGCAGCAGTCGCTTCGCCGGGCGGTCATCCCGCGTCGAGGCGGCTCAGCACCGTCAGGGCCACGCGCTTGACATAATCGTCGGAGTCTTCTGCGGCTGCCTGGATGTGGTTCCGCAGGGGGGCGGCTTTCATCCCGAGCCTGTCGAGCGCCACGATGGCGAACATGCGGGCCTTGTCGGTGGGGTGCTTCAGCGCCGCCGCCAACACGGGCAGGCCGTCTCGTTCGGCGCCCCAGTCGCACAGGGCATGAGCGGCGGCGATGCGCACCACCACCGAGGAATCGACCAGCCGGGCCTTCACCGCCGACTTGGCAAAGGCAACATCCCCTGCGAAGCGGCCGCTGGCGTGCAGCCCCACCACCGCCCAGTATCGAATCGAGGGCTTCGCGTCGTCCAGATAGGGAAGATAGGAATACACCGCATTGACGCCTTTGTGGTCCAGCGCTTTGAGCTTCCAGAGCCGCTTGCGCAGATTCGATGTATCGAGCCGGGCCTGCCAGGGATCGGTCCCTTTCGAAACCGGGCGACCTGACACGGGATCGCCCAGCCTGTACGTCATCAGATCGCTGTCGCGAAATCCGATGCGGCAGGCCTTGGCATACAGGATCTCCCCCGACCCGAGCGGTACGGGTCGGTCGTACAACAACCAGCCCGTGCGACTCTTCGGATCGCCGCCGATCCGGTAGGCGACCGAAGCGCCGCCCGTCGCACAGGCGATCGTCACAGCACCTCGATCCGCCGAGCGTCCCGTCCGCTTGACAACGACAGGAGCGGCTGTCGTTTCGTACGCCCCGCCGGGCCGCTTCAACTCGTCAAAGATCGGCTCGGGGATCAGACCGAGATCCCGCGTGTCCTTGTACCATTTCTCGTGGGCCGCTCGCAGCCGTTCGAGCACCTTTGCATAGGCGGGCTCGCCGGCCAGATTCCGGATCTCGTGGGGGTCGGAGGCGGTGTCGTAGAGTTCCTCGATCGGCTTGGTCGGCTCGAAATACTGTTCCTGCGGACCTTCCAACGATCCCTCGGCATGAAGCCGGCGCATCGCCTGCATCGTGGGCATCTCGTTCATATAGCGGATGTCCTGGGCGCGCGTGAGGTACCACATGTAGTTGCGGATGTACTTGAATCGCTTGTCGCGCACGGCCCGAATCATGTCGTACGCTTCGTCCATGCGATCGCGGGCCGCGTAGATGTATTGACGCGGCTTGGCCTTTCGCCGGCCCAGAAACGCGCGGCCCTGCATGTGCGAAGGGATCTCCACTCCGGCCAGCGAGAGCATCGTCGGCGCGAAATCGATGAAGGCGATCAGATCGTCGTTGATCGTTCCCGGACCAACGGCCTGCGGCCGGTTCGGCATGGCACGATTGCGCCACCTCGAGGGGACGCGAATGATCAGCGGAACGCGAAGACCCGAATCGTAGATCCATCGCTTGGCGCGCGGCAGCCCGCGCCCGTGATCGCCCCAGAACCATACGATTGTGTCGTCGGCCAGGCCGTCCCGTTCCAGATCCTCCAGCACCTGCCCGACCTGCTTGTCCATCAGGGTGATGATGTCGTAGTACTGCGCCCAGTCCTGGCGGACGTCGGGGGTGTCGGGGTAGTACGGCGGAAGCTCGGCCTTGGCCGGGTCGTGCCGCTCCGTGGGACTCAGACTCGCCAGCCGCTTCAGCATCGCCTCGCTGCGGTTGCGAATCTGGCTCTCGTGTGTGGTCGTGAAATTGATCACGGCGAAGAAGGGCTTGTCCTTGGGACGATTCCGCCAGTGCGCGGCGGCGCTCGATTCATCCCACGCCGTCAGGGGAGGATCGAACTGATAGTCGGTCTTGGAGTTGTTGGTGCAGTAATAACCCGCCGCACGGAGATACTCGGGGAAGCACCTGACTTCATGCGGCGGCACGCCCGCACAGCGCATGTGGTGTGTCCCGATCGTCGTCGGATACATCCCCGTGATGATGCCGGACCGCACGGGCGCGCAGACGCCGGCGTGGGCGAACACATTGTCGTATCGCACGCCCTCAGAAGCGAGACGATCCACATGGGGCGTCACCGCATAGGCGTCCCCATAGCAGCCCAGGTCCGGGCTGATGTCTTCCGTGCTGATCCAGAGAAAATTGGGCTGGTCCTTCCGCACCGCGCCCCGCGTGAGAGTCGAATGTCCCGGCAGCAGCATCGTTGCCACAGAGCCGGCTGCGATCTGCAGGAACCGGCGCCTGTCCCAATGGCCGCTCATATCACCTCCGGACCGGCGAGTCCATTGCGGTACCTGCTCGAAGCGGACCGCCGTTCGCTTCCAACAGGTGGCGGCCCCTTCCATCGGGTCCGTCGGAGTCGTTCTATTGGGGCGTCCCAAGGATCTTCAGAGAATCCTCGATCAGAGGAAGGGCCTTGGTCTCAACCTTCGGGTTGTCGGCCGTTCCGGTGACTTCCATGCGGACGACGGCGCCGCCGAGCCCCTCGGTCAGCGACTGGAAGATGGATGGCTTGGCCGCCGCCACGCGCCGCCCGCGAGCGGTCAGCGTCAGGGCGATCCCCCGGTCGTTCAGATCCATACTCCCGCTGCCGGTGAAGGCCAGGTTGCGTCCGGACATATCAAACGTGCCGATCAATAACTTCTCGCGTTTGAGATACGATTCGACGAGCATCCGCTCGAAGGCATAGTCGGCCGGCTCCGTGAGACTCAGCACAGACAGCAGCGTGGCCAGCGGCGAAACCCGACCGACCTGCATGTCCGCAACATCGACTCGACAGACCCCCAGACGGGATGAACCATCGCCGATCCGAGCCCCCAGCCCCAGCGTTGCATTCATCGTCCCACTGGTGGTATTCGTCTCGGCCGCCTGATCGAGCCTTCCGCCCAGAAGGAACTTCTGCAGATCGACCCGAACCAGGCCGATCGTCGCCAGATACTCCACGACGGACGTCTGGATCTGCTCGATCCGGAGGCTGCCAAGGAGGCGACCGCCGTGGCACCGGCCGAGGAAGTTCTCCGCCGACCACGTCCGGCTGTTCGGATCATACAAAAGCTCGGCATTGAGGTCCGTCACATCCTTGCCCTTGATACTGATTCGATCGGCCGCCAACTGCAACCGTCCGCTCGAGAATCCGGTCGCCGTATCGTAGATCGCCGCGACGTCGACGGTTCCACGCACCTCCGCGCCGGTGCCCGAGATATTGAGGCTGCATGTCTTGAGGTCCATCCGCCCATCGACTTCAACGCGTCTGCTGTCGGCCCCCGAGATCTTCAGGGTCTCGATATCGAGGTCGAACGGCCCCCTGGGGGCCGAATCACGGTAAATCCCTCGGAAGCTCTCCGGCAGCGACTGCCCCAATGCCTGCGTGAAGAGGACATCGCGCGCCTGCACCGTGAAGGTCCCTTCCCCTCGGCTGTCGGGCAGAAGGCTCACGCGCCCATCCACCTGCACGGTCGGCGTCAGGGAAGGATCGGATTGAAGGGCCGGAGCCGCCTGGATTTCTTTGAACGCCACCTGCCGTGCATCCAGTCTGACCGTGCCGCGAACGTCGTGCAGCGGAAACGGAAAGCTCTTATGCTCGATCTTGTTCCCCAGACAGGTAACCGAGACGGCGTAGTCGGGCGGCTCGTTGCCATCGGACCTTTGCCAATCCATAGCCACATCCACCGCCCCTTCCGGATGGAACGCCAGGACGTAGGAACGGACGGACTCGGGCAACAGGCTCATCACCGTCTCGTCCAACGGCGTCTGCCTCGTGGCCACGGTCAGATTGTACCGGCCCGCCCGACCGGCTCTGGCGAACTGCATGCCTCCCGTCAGACGGACCTCGCTCTGGCGATAGCGCCCGACGCCATCGCGAATCGCCGCCGAGTCGGGTGTGATGGACGCCTCCGCCGAGACATCCGAAACCACCAGGGGCCACGAATCCATCTTCACGGTGGCATTCCGGACGGAGACCTCGGCCGAGAAGCCGATGGGATCGGCGTGGTTGGGATCGTCGCGGGTGAACACTTGCGCACTGACGTTGGCGGTGCCGGTGGTTTCGAACCGTTTCGTCAGGGCCCCGTATGGCGCCGGGAGGGCTTGTCGCAACGTCGCGTCCAATGGGATGTTGTTGGCATCGATCGTGATATCATACAGCGGCCGAGGCGTATCGCGTCCGACCACTTCGCCGGCCAGCCGGATCTGATGTCCGTCCGCACGGGCGACAACATCGGTCAGAACGATGCTCTCCCGGTCGAGATACAGACGACCGGTCAGGCCTTTCAATGGATACGGAAACTTCTGATATGTGGCAGCAACTCCGTTCATATCGACGACGATGTGGCTGTGTCGATCCGACGGACTCGATCGATTCAGACGATACTCGACCGCGACAACGCCGCTTGGTTGAAAAGCATTCCATACCTGCTTTTGGCCGGGCTGAAGCGCTTCATACAGATCGTCGTCCAGAACCATATTGTCGCTGGCAATCGAGAACTGGTGTTGCCGATCCTGTCCGAAACCTCTGATCCAGCCGTCAATGTGTATGTTGACATCGCCGTGTTTGCCCTTGAGCTGATTCAGCGTCACGCCGGACTGCGAGAAGTCCACGGCACCGGCCAGGTGGTCGATCGCATAGGGAAACCGACTGTCTCGAATGGAAAGGTCTTCGCAGATCACGCTCCCCACAACCTCGCTCTCGTGGAGCGCGTCGAAACGACCGCGTGCCTGCAGGATGATCGACCCCACCTTTCCGAACGGACGGTACCGGGCAAAGAACCGCTGCGCGGCCGCGATCGCTCCGGACTGATGCCGCGTCTCGCCTGCCACCAGACGAAGGGCATCAACTTCCGGGCTGTGCTTGCTGTGCAGATCGTTGATCTGCATGTTCAGTTCGTAGGCCCCCGATGGATCGTACCTCAGGTCGGCGGCCAACAGATCGATGGCCCAGGCGCGTTCCAGAGACGGAATATCCGTCGAGGACACCCCCCCAGCCACCTCGAACCATCCACGTCCCCAGGACCCTCGCAGGGCACTGTCTCCGTAGCCACCGGAAAGCTTGGCCGTCTGGATCTCGAAACCATAACCGGCGCCCCCCGCCGCGGGAAACCCAAGCTGGGCCTCGACGGGCACGGAGGTAACCACCTCCACCTCCCCGCCGGACACCTTGCAGTACCGCAGCCTTCCTTGCCGCAGGGTGACAACCGGCACCCGACCGCTCTTGCCTGTCGACGGGCGGAGCCGCACACCGGCGATGTTCCACCGGCCCGAATCGAGGTCGGATTGCACATCCACCACGAAGTCCTCGATGCGAATCTCGGTGACCCGTGGCGACAGCAGCAGCAGACTGCCCAGGCTGAACTTGGCGTAGACGCTCTTGGCTCGCAGGATCGTGTCGTCGTAGAACAGGTCTTCTCGCTCGGGACGAATGACCATGCCGTCGATGGAGACGGACGCATTGCGGGAAAAGTTGAACGCCCCCATCTCGATCCGCGTGCTGGTCAGCCGGCTGATCTCCGCGGCGGCAATGCCGGGCAGCGCCCGGGCCACCCACACCCCCAGGATGACCGTCGCACCCAAGAGGATGGCCAGCAGGGCTGCCAGACGCACGAGGACCCGGCGACGCCAGCCCTGCTTGGTGAAATCCGCGTCACTGCCTGAACGTAAGGATCGTGCCATGAGAAACCACGCACTCTTCGAACCGCAATGCTATCGCAATCGCCGAATCGCCTTGTCGGAAATATCGCGCCGGCAGCAGGCCCCTTCGAAGGCGATACAATCGACGGCCTCATACGCCCGCGTCTTGGCGGCCGCTATATCCTGCCCGAGAGCCGTCACGCCCAGGACGCGTCCGCCGCTGGTGACCACATGCCCGTCCTGCTGCTTCGTCCCGGCGTGAAAAACGACCACATCGGCCAACGATTCGGCTTGCGCGATTCCGCTGATGATCTTGCCCTTCTCGTAGGCGTCGGGATACCCTCCCGATGCCATGACAACGCACACGGCCGGACGCGGGTCCCACTGGAGACGGATCTGGTCCAGCCGCCCATCGCACACCGCCAGAAACACGTCCAGCAGATCGCTCTGGAGCCTCATCAGAATCGGCTGCGTCTCCGGATCCCCGAAGCGCACATTGAACTCGAGAACGCGGGGGCCCCCGCTGGTCATCATCAAGCCGGCGTAGAGAACCCCTCTGTAGGGCGTGCCGTTTCGATTCATCGCATCGACGATGGGAACGAGAATCTCTCGCGAAATCCAGCTCATCGTCTCATCGGTGACCACCGGCGCGGGGCTGTAGGCCCCCATCCCACCGGTGTTGGGTCCCGTGTCGTCGTCGCCGATCGGCTTGTGATCCTGCGACGATTCCATCAGATAGATGTTGCGCCCGTCGACGAAGGCCAGGATCGACGCCTCTTCCCCCAGAAGCTTGTCCTCCACGATCACACGGTCGCCGGCGGCGCCGAAGATCCGGTCCACCATGATCCGCTCGGCCGCCAGGATGCCGTCGGATGGTTCGTCGCACACAATGACGCCTTTGCCCTTGGCCAGTCCCGCCGCCTTGATCACCACGGGCTCGTCGCGGCTGGCAATGTACGCCTTCGCATCGCTGAAGCGATCGAAGACGTGTGATTCGGCCGTGCTGACCGCACTGGCGCGCATCATCTGCTTGGCGAAGGCCTTGTCGGCCTCCAATTGCGCCGCCGCACCGCTGGGACCGAATGCCTTGATGCCGGCCGCCTCCATCGCATCGACGATCCCGCCGGCCAGCGGATCTTCGGGACCGACGACGACCAGACCGATCTTCTGCGTCCGCGCGAAGTCCACCAGGGCCGCGATGTCGTTGTCCTCGATGGCGATATTCTGGCCGCAGAGGGCCGTCCCGGCATTGCCCGGCGCGATGTAGAGTTTGCCGAGTTGCTTGGATTGTTTCAGCTTCCAGGCGATCGCATGTTCGCGTCCCCCGCTGCCGACCAGCAGTACGTCCATTCTTCTACCTCAACTGTCATCCTGAATCCGGCGGCAATCGTAGCCGAGCACGCTGCCTGTCGCCCGCCCCGGCCGATCATGGTGGTCTACTCTACCAGAGACCTGCCGCGTGCTCAAGGCGATTGTTTCTCATCGGACACGCTCGGGGATCCACAGGGGGCCGGAGCGAAGCGGAGTGGGAGACGGGGCGTCGCGCACGGGGGCACTCCGGCCGGTGCAGCGTCACACCCGCACCGGGCCCACCCGGGCGTCGGCCGGCTGGTCGATCCGTAACAGAGGCGCAGGCCCACCGAGGCGTGCAGGCTACGGCACGGCGTACCAGGCAACGCCCTCGTAGTACCAGACGTCGCTCGGGAACTGGCGGAGCCTCGCCACTTCGGTTTCGCTCGGGGTGTAGAAATGCACCGCCGCACTGCGCGACCAGAAGCGATACACCGGGAGAGCCCACGAAGGCTGCTTTCCCGGTGGATAGGCATAGAACGCGACGCCCTGGTACGTCCAAATGAAGGACTGCTCGTTGATGAGCTTGGCCGCTTCCTTCTCGCTGAGCGTATACAGGTGCGACATGGTCTGGTCCGACCAGAAGCGATACACGGGCAGGCAGTTCGGGTCCGAGGTGTCGGGGAAGGCGCGAAGCATGGTGCCCTCGAGCTTCCACACATCGGAATACTCGTTGACAAGGTTGTTCTTCTCCGATTCGTTGATCGTGAAGAAGTGCGCCTTGTTCACGGGGGACCAGAAGCGATAGACCGTCTTCAGCGACGCCTCGATGATCTTGCCCGCCTCCACCACGATGTTGTCCAGATAGGCGCGTCCCGCGGTGATGGTCAGTCCGGTCGATCGCCCGCCGAGATACACGTACAGGGGTCGACCTCCCCATGTCCCTCGGACCAAACCGTCGAAGGTGGCCCAGGCATATTCGGGACCATAGCCGCCGAGACTCATGTAAAGAACGTCGTTCTGCGAATCGTACGAGACGTACAATGTCCCGTCGTTCTCCCACCGCTGGAAATACCCTCCCAGGGTGGAATACCCATGGACCCGTTCGTAGCGATAGCTCCGGAAGTTCTCGACGCATCCCACGCTGAGTTCGACCCGCCGAGAGGACAGATTCTCCGGGCTGGGTGTCAGCCCGATCCCGATGCTGCCCTCTTCGTTGAGAGTGAACAGGTCATAGTGGAAATCGACCTTCATCGCGAAATCGTATCGTGGGTCCAGCCGCCAGGCATTCGACAGGAACCCTGCGAATCCGCCGGTCGCCAGCGCCGAGGTCCGAAGCTCGAGACGCTTGTTCGCCTCCACCACGCGGCCGTTGTTGGGATCCTCGAACAGCTCCTTCCACAGGGGGGCTCGCTGGTTGTCGTCGAAGGTGTCCTTCAGGGCAATCTGATTGAGCGAGTCGGTCGAGCCATCGCTGACGATGATGGTCGTGCCGTTCGCGTACGCGTTTGTACAACACACCAAGGCAGCACAAGCGACCCCCAGAGTGAACACACAAAGGCGTGCATTTCGTGTCATCGTTTTCATCCCCCTTCTCCTTTAGTTAGGGTGCTTGCCATTCCTGACCACGCAGACCATCCGCGCAAGGCGGCCTTCTGCACACGAGACTCATGGGAATCCGTTCCGAAAGGTTGCGTCCGAACCGGCGCGATCACCCGCCGATTCCACCTCGATCAGATGGCCCCGGCGTCCCTATCGCAACGCGCAAAAAGACCCGCCGATCCCGGATCAACACCCTTGTTTGGACAATTGCCGCTTCCTTGGCAGATATAGCAGTCCTTGACCGCTCACTATCCACTATAGCAGCCGCCTGCCCGATGTCAAGCATTCAGGGAAAAACTTGGAGTCTTTTTCGCCGCCCCCCCACCGTGCCGTCAAACAGCGGCCTCCGCCCGGTTTCAGGGGGATTTGCTCGCCTGGCCGGTTCCGCCGTAGGCCCCCATATTGACGCGTCTTCCATTCGGATCGGGCTCGTCGCCGGCTGCATCGGCCGGGTTGCCGGCGTCGATGCAGGGGCTCGTGGTCCCGTCGATCACCCAGACGCCGGCTTGGGCATTCCAGCGTCCGGCCGCCGACTTGAGGTGGTAATCGCCCGTGTTCGAATCCGCGAAGAGCGGATCGGCCTCGAAGTTGCCTTCTCCCTGCCAGCCCCCCCGAATGTTGTTGAATCGGATGTCATATGCCCCCGCCGAAACGCCCGGCTCGACATACACCTCGTTCTCCCAGACAATGTTGTTCCGAACCGACGCCTGCCTGCCCGGCCCCCCCGTCGAATCCAGGTGCAATCCGTTGGGCCGGTTGCGGGCGATCGTGTTGTTGACGATCAGCGGAATGGAGTTCAGGCAGTAAAGGCCGCCGCCCCAGTAGGCGGAATTCCGGGCGATGACGTTGTTGGAAACGGTCGGCTCGGCGGCATAGATGTGCAGGCCACCACCGTCCCAGTCGGCGGTGTTGTCGACGATGGTGTTGTTCGTAATCACAGCCTGAGAACCGTCGTGACAAGCGATCGCACCGCCACTGACGGCATGGTTGTCGGAGAAGATGCAATGATCGATCGTCGGGCTCGAGGCAGGACCGGCCGCCACAGTCCCGGTGATCGGATCATGCGTCTTGCAGCAGAGCACCGCTCCGCCGACCAGATCGACAAAGTCGGCCGCCCCCGCGTAGGGTTTGCCGGCATACTGAAAGCGGCAGTATTGCAGCACATCGTCGTCGCCGGAGTGGACGAACCGAATACCAAGCCAGCCTTCGCCGGTATCGATCGCACTGAACTTGATGGGGTCGCTCTCGACACCGACGGCGCGCAGCGTCGCATCCCGACCGACGGTCAGCCCGAAGTGGCCTGCGAATCGGACGGCCACCCCCCGCTGAATCGTCAACGCCTGCCCAAGGGGAACCTGGATGTCACCCGCAACGATGTAGGGACCGTTGGCCTTGGTCCAGACACCGCTGACCGGCCCGGCGGGAATGAGGGTGCCCGCCCCCCCCACCGCATGCAGTCCGATCCTTCGGTAGGGAGCGTTGCTGCTGGTCGAGGTGACGTGGAGCAGGCCGGTGTAAACGCGCTCCCGGTCCGGAGCGAAACGGACTCGTACCTCAACCGACTGTCCCGGCAACAGCGTATGCTGGCTCATCGGATCAAGGAGGGAAAATACCCCTCTGGCATCGGAGAGACTCAGCGAACTGATGTCGAAGCTGACCTTGCCGGTATTGGCCATCGTGACCGTGAGGACCTCTTCGTCGCCCACGGCGACGCAGCCGAATTCCAGCATCCCGGCCGGCCGAATGGCAATCAGGGGCAGGTCCAGATGATTTTCATAGGCCCCGATGTCGATCACCCCGCTGTACACCCGTGCGTTGCCCGCCAGATCGGCGGTCCCGGCGGCGTCCTCGTTTCCGGCGTTGATACAGGACGAGCAAAGCTGCAGCGTCCAGTTGGCGGCCAGGCCGTCGTAGTCCGCTCCTGCGGCGGTGCTGGGATCGACAAAGCACGGGTGGCTGTCGATGTTCTCTCGGCCGGCGTATCCCCCCTGGACATTGGAGAACGACACGGCCACCTCCGACTCGTAGGTCTGGATCTGATACTCGGCGTTGCCCCAGACGATCGTGTTCGTCACCTCGGTCCCGTACTCGGACTCGCTGAAGACTCCGCCCAGTGCGTTGTGAACGATCGTGCAGTTGTCGATGGTCACTGTGCTGCCGCGGTCACAGCAGATTCCGCCGCTCTGCGGGACGCCGCCGATCGACGTGTTGTTCGCGACAAGGGTATTGCTGATAACGGCCGAACTGCGATAGCAGTAGATTCCGCCGGCCCGGTCGCAGATGTTGTTGACAATCTTGCAGTGCGTGATGGTCGGGCTCGACTCGTGGCAGCAGACGGCGCCGCCGAGGAGATTGTTGCCCTCGTCCGCTGTGGCAATCACGCCCGCGGCCGCCTTCTTCGCGTACGTGATCGAGCAATAGCTCAACACATCGTCCTGGCCGGAAGCCACGAAACGCAGGCCTTCCCAGCCCCTCTGGCGGTGGCCGGCGGTGAACTCCACCGGCCGGGCCGCCGTGCCGCGGGCGCGCAGACGCGCGTCTCGACCCACGGTCAGGCTGTACGGCCCCATGAACATGATGCGTACACCCGGCTCGACGACCAGTTCGCGCCCCTGAGTGACGTGGATGTCGCCGAGCACATAATAGGGCGATCCGGCTTCGGACCACGTGCCGGACACCCCGCCGGGCTCGATCGGTGTGCCGCCGGAGGTCGCCACACCGTCGAGAGGCACGAACTTGACCTGGCCGCCGTGATAACGGACAGCAAGCATGCCATAGTAGGCCCCCGCCGAGGCCGGGCTGAATTTGATGCGGATGACCGCTTCCTGCCCCGACTGCGGCACCTGGAACGCTCCGATGCGATCCGAGTACTGGCTGTCCGTCCGCGAGATCACAAACCCGTCGGGGCTCTCAATCGAGTCAATCGACAGAACGCCGGTCCCGCTGTTCTTCAGCGTCAGGGTCAAGGCCTCCGACGTCTGCCCGGGAATCCCACGAAAGCGCAGGGCCGTCGGTCTGGCCTCGATGTCGGGTGCCTTCGGCCGGACATCGACCAATACGGCGGAGATCGCGCTCAACGAAGCGGGAATCCCCACCGGCAGGCGATACCATGCGTCGGCGATGCGGTCCGGATAGAACCCGCCCCACCCGAAATTCAGGTGATACTCGCCGTCGGTGTTGTAGCCGTCGCACACGATGGCGTGCCCGGACATGCCGTCGGGCGAGTAAATTCCCAGGATCACCGGCAGCCGATTGCTGAGATTCTCGTGGAGCGTCGATACGGTCTGCTCCGACAGATCGCCAAACAGAACGGCGGAGTGAAAACCGAACGTCTCGATCATTCCCTTGTACATGTCGTAGGCCGCGGCTCCCGACCCCTCGCTCGAGTAGTCCATGCGCGAGGCGACCCCACAGGCGAAGTTCAAAGCCGCAAGGTCTGTATGATTCAAATCGGCCTGTGCCCCATACTTGAGCCGAACCGTTGCCAGAA
>Ga0209612_1000527_pt1 | contig 39284 bp, 31 predicted proteins | sample BioC12SIPDNA_FD_185746 | JGI IMG/M metagenome (GOLD analysis project Ga0209612, IMG submission 185746) | Anaerobic biogas reactor microbial communites from Washington, USA - Biogas_R1_B C12 SIP DNA (SPAdes) (version 2) | ecosystem: Engineered > Bioreactor > Anaerobic > Unclassified | place...
AATTGATACTGTAGTAGTAATAGGTGGAGTTCTGATGGTGGCATTCTGTCCTTTCTGCGTAACAGTTAAATTAAATCCCTGAGGTATATTAACGTTGAAACTGTAAGGATCAGTCTGATCAATTGTGATTTGACTTGGTTTAAAGGGCTTATCAGAATAACTATTAATCGGAACGTTGTTTATGTATATCTGTCGACCTGTTTCGGCCTCCAGTTTCATACAAGTCGCGACTGTGTTGTTGTTTATTGCATCTGTTGTAATGTTTTTTATGTATTGTTTGCTCTGGCCAGTGGCAAAAAAGGGATTTGGAACCCTCAGGGCTTCCTGATCAATGACGTGCCTGGTAGCTAAGTAGGCTGCTTTACGTCCCGCATCCTTACCACCTTTTTCTATGGAAATTATAATGTTGTTGGCAGCGGTGTAGGTGACATCCCCTCCAATAGCTATTTGAGATATGGCGTTAATCTCATTTACAATGCCAGTGAAAGAAATTGCTATGAGTAAAATGGGTATCATTATCAAAAAGGCCATTGGAGTGAATGAAAATCCTTTTTCGTCCATTTATATCACCTCATTGCCTCCATAGGCTTAGCCTGACTGGGATCTGGTTAGGGAAGTCTCCTGTGAAGAGAGCTTCTGTTTTAATGTTGTTTATAATGTGTGGATCACTAGTGTTCAGATTCCGAATAAGATCTTCTTTGGCCTTGTTCATGGCACTGGTTGCTGTGTCGTTATATGCCAGGGTCCACACGTTCCTTAAAACTTCTGGGTAGAGAACAGAAATCCTGGTTCCAGTGAAAATCTCGGCATTAGCATATCTGGGGGGACTGGTAGCTCCATCACCCGATTCCCATGCATTGGAAGGAGCAGTTACCGTCACTGTAAGATTGTATTGACGCCCCTGTTTGAGCCAATATTTCGACGCTGTGGAGTTAGGGGTGGTTATTCTGTGAGGCCCATCATTACCAACTAGATCAGGCCCTGCAGCATCCAGAGCTGCTATATCTAAATAATAAGGGATGGTATCGCTATCGTAAAGGACATGTCCACCCATGGCAGGTGGATAGGCCACCTTTAAATGTTTGGAATCAAGGCCAGTGCCAACAAAGAGGAAAACATTAGATGCATCCACATCTATATCAAAGGACTTGGTCTGAGTTTGGATGTTGCTGTTAACTTGTTTATTATCATAGTAGCTGTTGACCCAACCAATGTTCAGTGCACTGTAGGTAACCGTGGTGTAACAGTCCACCAATCCTACCAAGTCGTAGTCACTGCTGGGAACATCGTCCCAGATAGTCACCCGGATCTTATTGTTCCGCCCAGTAGATAAGTAGGTGGTGGGAATGGAAACAATTCCCGGAATGTTACCATAACCATCAGTTCTATCGCTGAACGTTCCTTCATTTGAGTTAAATGAACGGAAAACAGTTCTCCAATGCGTCCCATTGTAAACTTCAACCATGGCCCCGTCAACCCCACCGTAAGGGTTAATTACTGTAAAGGCATCGAATATGACGTTTCCAGCAGGAACATACACATCTTGGGTAACACTGACTGCACACTTTGTTGAAGTTACTGCGCTGGGAATACCTTCCCCAGAAACACCGGTCATTACGAAGGGTTCACCATTTTGGTAATTCACCCCCCCATAATTTGAAGCATCCTGTAGTCTAAATGAACTCCAGGGAATACTTCTTCTGGTTGTAAAACTAGTAACTCCCCCGGTATAAAGATCATAAATTCTCCCGTATTCATTTCCACCTCCACCCAAGTTCTGAGCTGTTGGAACCGCCATTCCAGCGGCATCATTGAAACGGAAGGTTTGGGATACAATCCCCTTGGGCACAGGGAAGCTGGTGGTATAATTCCCTATAATTCCGAACCAGGGCATGTTAACATTGGTGGTTGTGTTGAAAAATCTTAAATAGAAATTATTAACTCCAGTGTTAAGTTGACTAACGTTAAAAATGCCCTGGTAGTTATACATACGCTGGCGTGATGATCCCGGCCGGGTATTCAAAAATATGTACTGGCTCTGATTTGCAGTGTAAACATTCACCCCATTTAAGGTTAGGTTAGTTGAAAAAGCATTACCTGGATTATATTGTGGTGGGTCACCTGCATAACCAGAACCAGAAAGGTATTTGGCACCTAATATGGTAGAACCACTGGGGAATGAAAAGGATATGCTGACTGGCCTATAAGGTGTACTACTACTTGCACCCCAGTAACCAACAGTACCCAATCCATTATTCCAGGGTGAGAAGTTGGTAAGCCAGTTGTGGAAGTTCCACAGGGTGGTGGTCACGTTTTGTTCATTATCTTCAAATTCGAATTTCTCTATTTTGTACCAGGCACGTCCCATCCATCCTTCCCTTGGTAACGATAGTACCCGGACCTTGGTGGCGGTGTCTCGTGAATAAAGCATCCCCCGATCATTTTCAACAGAAATTGTATCAGTGGAGGTTAAAGTCATATTGTAGGCAATATCACTGGGTATCAACATTCTAAGACGGCTGTTTAATATATATTCAGCTCCAGAGTAGTTTCCCTTATAGGACTCTGCTGCGGCGTTGGTTATGGTGCCATCCTGTTCCATCACATTCAGTGCACTGTCGGCCAGGGCCTCCAGGTGTTGGTGGTCAGAGCCCATGTATATTGGGGCGTAGAAGTAGGTCATAACGGATGCTGTAAAAACTATGACTACGGCAAGGGCCAGGATTGAATCCGTGGTGAATATAAATCCTTTTTCATCCATTTTAACACTGCTCCCTTAAGTTGTCCATATATAAAACTCTAACCTGCATGGTTCTGGTTTAACATTACTTAGAGTGATTACATTTGATGAAGTGCCTTTTGGAACTTGTACAATGTAGAAGTTCATCCAAGCTCCCGGAGGAGCAATAGCTCCTAATTTAACTGTGTTGTTAAAAAATTCAGAGGGATTACTCTCGTCTAATTTTAGATTACTCGGATCTAACTGTACGGGATCTGTTAAATCCGTGAATGTAATGGTGTTGGTGTTTATGGTTAAATTAACATTAGACGGTTCATATCCATGATTATCAAACACCACCCAGTAATCGTAGGTTTGATTGTAGTAGTAGCTGGTGGCAAATTTGTGGGGTGGATCGTAATATTCTCTGGAGACCCCTGAACCCCTTATTTCACCTTCACTTTTGGAAACTGCTTGTAATAGCGCGTATCGAGCTACTCTCTCAACTCTGACGATGTCCTGGGCATTTGAATTGTAAGTTCCCAGGGTCTTTATATTCGCACCATTACTCCCTGTGCTGGTTATGCTAGACACCGTCATATAAACTCCGTATTCACTTCCCACCATATTCTGGAGATCGTCTAATGTCAGGGACGCTAATTTCTGTGAAGATATGGTTCCCTCTATCGGTATCCCTTTAAAGGCATCGTATTGAGCCAGGCCAGGAACAGTTGGATTTCCAGTTTGTTCCCAAGAAGTCGGATCACCAGATGTTTCTAAAAGAGTTGAAACCGCGTCCGCTGCTATTCGCTCTGTGGATCCACGGAAAATAGCATCTTCTGCCTGGAATAGTATGTTATCCATATCTGCAGCCACGAGGCCCAGTAACAATGTGAGGGGTATCAGAGCTAACAATAAGTCTAAAGAAAACATGTATCCCCTCGAGTCTCGTTCCAGTAGTCCCAATGTACTGACCTCTGATATTTTATACTATATTTTATATAAGTAAAGAAGCATATATATGTTTGCTCATGAAGGAGTATATGTGTCGATGAAGACAATGTTTTTATTATCCACTACCAATTAATTTAATACTCAGGGGATTGGTAAATCCTTAATTATAATAAAGAGGTTCTGGTATAATAAAATTAGATATAGCTAAAAAAATTGATCCGTATGAATGATAGAGGGCAAATTTCGGCGGAATACATCCTGATGATGGGTTTCATCATTGTGGTGGTGATTCTGGTTGCCACTTTTGCTGGTGAACAGAACGAACAGAACACTGTTGCCGCAGCGGTTAGGGATGGTGCCGCTAACTCTTCAGCGGAGCTTAGTATACTAAATAAAACACTGCAACCAGTACGGGTAACCAGTGTAGAAACCATCAATGGTGATCCTATTACCATTAAGATCAATTTATCTAACAACGCTTTACTTCAAAGCCAAAAACAGTTAATTCTTCAGGGATCACAAAAATCACTGGAAGGACAGGGATTCACCGTTGACAACCAAGGAAGTTATCTTCTTTTGTCCACTGGACGTCACAATTATAATGTTACTGTAGCCTAATCTGAGGGAAAGTTGTATGAATGATGCAGATGATGTTAAGGTTGAATATACAAAAAAAACCAGAAAAAGCAGGAAATTTAACAGATGGGGCCTTCTTTTCAGCCTGATATTCATTGCAGTGGGACTGATCTGGTATGGGGTTAACCTGGGAATAATTCCCTATGAGCTTCTTCTGGAACAGGCGGGGCCAATTATTCTCATTATCATCGGTCTTTTGATTCTGGTTAAATCATTTTAAGCCAATTGAGACCATACTACTTGTAATCCTTCAATTTTTTTTATAAAAAACTAGATCAGAGAATCCAAGAATATAATAGTATTTAATTATTGAGGGCACATATCATTTGAAGTAGTGGAGATGTTTAATCATGAGAGATTTACTGGAAAAGTTATCCAATGCCTCTGGTGTTTCAGGATTTGAGGAAGAAGTCCGCAATCTGATGATCAGAGAACTGGAGGGCCATGTTGATGATATGCAAGTGGACAACATGGGGAACCTCATAGCCATAAAAGAAGGGGCGCCTGATGGAAAAAAAGTCATGTTAGCTGCCCATATGGATGAAATCGGACTCATGGTCCGCTACATTGACAAGGACGGTTTTATTAAGTTCTCCAAGATTGGGGGAATCAACGACCAGATGCTTTTGAACCAGGAAGTGTGTATTCACACACCACATGGCGCCGTTATGGGAGTTATTGGTTCTAAACCTCCCCACCGGATGAAGGCCGCTGAGAAGAAAAAGGTCCTGGAATACGAGCACATGTTCATTGACATAGGTGCCGCCAGCCGGGAAGAAGCCGAAGAAAAGGTGAATGTAGGCTATCCTATCACCATAAGCCAGAAATTCAGTGCACTGGGGGATGAGCTGGTGATGGGTAAGGCCCTGGATAACAGGGTGGGCTGTGCAGTTCTCATCGAGGTTATGAAACGTGCCCGGAGTGATGCCACCATCTACGCCGTGGGCACCGTGCAGGAGGAAGTGGGACTTAAGGGGGCGCGGACCTCTGCTTACCGGATAAATCCGGATCTGGCTCTGGCACTGGATGTGACCATCGCCGGTGACCATCCGGGTATTAAGGAGGAGGAAGCACCTGCTAAAACTGGTAAAGGACCCTGCATAATACTCACTGATGCCAGTGGAAGGGGCCTGATAACTCACCCCCAGGTTAAAGAACTCCTGATTGAAGTAGCCGAAGAGGAAAATATCCCCTACCAGCTGGAGGTCAGTGAAGGAGGTACAACTGATGCCAGTGCCATACACCTCACCCGGGAGGGAATACCCACTGGAGTTATATCACCTGCTTCCCGTTACATACACACACCAGTGAGTGTGGTTAACATCAAAGATGTGGAGATGGTGGTGGAACTGATCCTGGCCGTACTGAGAAGAGTTTAAAACAAGCTTTAAGGAATTATATCCGGGATAATCCCATATTTTTCTACAAAACAAGTTTTTTTTAAGATTCTGAATTGTTCTTTTGCAGGAATTCCTGGATCACCAGGGCGAGGTTGCTACTTATACCCTCCACCTGGGCCAGTTCATCAACACCTGCACTTTTCACCTGTTCTAAACTGCCGAAATGTTTTAATAGTTTCTGCTTCCTTTTAGGGCCCACTCCTGGTATGTCATCTAGTATGGAATGTTCCATTTCCTGGGAACGGAGTTTTCTGTGGTAGCTGATGGCAAAACGGTGGGCTTCATCCCGGATCCTTTGCAACAGGTGCATCGCTGGTGATTTAGGAGGTAGTATGATGGGTGAGGAGACTTCAGGAACGAATACATGTTCAAATTCCTTTGCCAATCCTATGACTCCAGTCTGGATCCCAGTAGAATGAAGAACGTCCAGGGCCACGTTTAGCTGCCCACGGCCCCCATCCACAAGTATCAGATCCGGTACTTGCTCCCCTGCTGACTCATCATAGAAGCTGTGTTTATGGTAGCGCCGTTCCAGTAGTTCCCGCATCATTCCATAGTCATCCGGACCAGGCGTCTTAATTTTAAAACGACGATATGCATTCTTTTTTGGTTTTCCATCCTCAAATACCACCATTGAGCCCACAGCCATCTGCCCAGAAAGGTTTGATATGTCAAATGCTTCTATGTATCGGGGGAGGTGGGGAATGTGCAGGTAGCCTTTGAGATCCAGTAGTGCGCCTCTAAATTCTTTCTGATTATCCTTAATAATCTGGGCATTCTTGGCCACCATCCGCACCATACTGCGCTCCAGATTGGTTTCAGGTATTTTCAGGGCGACCATATCACCTTTCTTTTCCCGGAGCCATTCCAGAATGAGTTTCTCGTCTTTCACCAGCTGGGGGATGAGTATTTCCCCTGGGACAGGTCTGGGTCCGGAGTAGTACTGTTTCAGAAAAGCGGAATAAACGCTTTCTGGGATGCTGTTATCATCCTCAGTTAATCCCTGGGACAGGCCCTCCATTATGAAGTCCTCCTTGGACATTATCTTACCGGCACGGAGGGAGAACACCACCACTACAGCCAGTTCTGTATCTGCAGATGCCGCGATAACATCCTGATCCAGGTTTCGGTTAAGTTCCATCTTCTGTTTTTCCAGAATATCATCCAGGGAGTTCAGCTGATCCCGCAGGGCAGCGGCCTTTTCGAATTCCTTCTCTGAAGCAGCGTCTAGCATTTCATCCCTCATAATGGCTTTTATATCATCATAGCGGCCTTCTAAGAAAAGTTTAACCTGTTTGATCTGTTTCTGGTACTCTTCTTTAGTCACCTGTCCACTGCAGGGGGCGGGGCACAGTTTGATCTGGTAGTTGAGACAGGGCCCATCCATCCTTTTACAGTCCCTGAGAGGGAACACTGGCTTCAGGAATTTGATGATATTACGGACAGCTTTCACATCAGTGTAGGGGCCGTAGTAATCAGCTCCATCATCCTCATAGATGCGGGTCACCAAGAGCCTTGGAAAGTCTTCCCTGGTGATCTTCAAGTAGGGGTAGCGTTTATCATCCTTGAGGCGGATGTTGTATCGGGGAAGATGCTTCTTTATAAGGTTTGATTCCAGAATCAGGGCTTCCTTTTCACTGTCCGTCACCATATATTCCAGGTGGTGGAACTGCCTCATCAGGGCCCGGGTCTTGGGGTCCTCAATTTCCTCCCTGAAGTAAGACTTAACTCTCTTTTTCAGGGACTTAGCCTTGCCCACGTAGAGTATGTTATCCTTCGGATCATACATTAGATAAACGCCGGGTCCATCGGGCAGGTTTTCATCAGGGGCTGAAGAAGTGGTCAATGTAGCTTCACCATAATTCTAGTTTTATACTTAGAGGGGGGGTGCTAAGATTCATGAGGGGGTATAATGTATTGGTAGTGATCTTTATATATTAGAATAGGGTAAGATATTGTATCTATTTTTTATAACGTTTAGATAAGATTTTATTTTTAACTTTAATTTCCAGTGGTGAGAATTGAGTTATGGATAGATTTAAACTTTTATCAGATTACAGGCCCTTAGGGGATCAACCCCAGGCCATAAGGTCCCTAACAGAAGGTATTAAGAAGGGTTACCGTGACCAGACCCTCTTAGGAGTTACTGGCTCCGGTAAAACCTTCACCATGGCCAACGTCATCCAGGATGTCCAGAAGCCTACCCTGATCATATCACACAATAAAACCCTGGCTGCCCAACTCTACGAGGAGTTCCGGGAGTTTTTCCCCAACAACGCCGTGGAGTACTTCGTCAGTTACTATGACTACTACCAGCCCGAGGCCTACGTGCCCCGCACCGACACCTACATCGATAAGGAGTCCTCTATCAACGAAGAAATCGATATGCTGCGCCACTCCACCACCCAGTCACTCCTATCCCGGGATGACGTGATAGTGGTGGCCAGTGTGTCCTGTATCTATGGTATTGGAGCACCTGAAGACTACGGGGATATGATAATGCGCCTGGAAATTGGTGACCAATTAGACCGGCAGGAAATCCTGGCCAAACTGGTGGAAATGCAGTACGAACGCAACGACGTGGACTTTTCCAGGGGCAAGTTCCGGGTGCGGGGCGACACCATTGAAGTGTTCCCGGCCCAGGGCAAAACACCCATCCGCATTGAACTCTTCGGGGATGAAGTAGACGGGTTATCATTCATAGATCACCTGAGTGGTAGGGGAACCCGGAATCTGGAGAAAGTGACTATCTTCCCGGCTAAGCACTTCGTAACCAGCCAGGATAAGCTGGAAAGTGCCATCAGTAAGATCAGGGTTGAACTGGAGGAGCGACTGGAGGAGTTGAAACTCCAGAACAAGTTGGTGGAGGCTCAGCGCCTGGAGCAGCGCACCCAGTTTGACCTGGAGATGCTGCAGGAAATGGGATACTGTAATGGTATCGAAAACTACAGCATGCACATGTCCGGACGACAGTGGGGTGAAACACCCTACTCCTTACTGCGCTACTTCCCGGATGATTACCTGACCATAATCGATGAATCACATGTAACTGTCCCCCAGATACGGGGTATGTACGCTGGGGACCGGGCCCGTAAGGAGGTTCTGGTTGATTATGGATTCCGATTACCCTCGGCCCTGGAGAACCGACCACTGAACTTCGATGAGTTCATGGGCCTCCAGAACCAAGTGGTCTATGTATCCGCCACCCCCGCAGCCTTTGAACTGGAACGCAGCCAGCAGGTGGTGGAGCAGATCATCCGCCCCACAGGCCTGGTGGACCCCGAGGTTCTGGTGTACCCAGTGCAGGGACAGGTGGATCACCTGCTGGGTGAGATAAAAAAGCGCGCCCAAAGGAGAGAACGGGTTCTGGTAACCACACTGACCAAGAGGATGGCTGAGGACCTCACCGACTACTACGCCCGGATGGGGGTTAAGGTGCGCTACCTGCACTCTGAGATCACCACCCTGGAGCGGGTGGACATCATCGATGACCTGCGGCGTGGGGAATTCGACTGTTTGGTGGGGGTTAACCTCCTCCGTGAGGGTCTGGACCTTCCGGAAGTATCGCTGGTGGGTATTATGGATGCGGATAAGGAGGGATTCCTCCGCTCCGAACCCTCCCTCATACAAACCATGGGGAGAGCTGCCCGTAACGTTAACGGCCAGGTATTAGTCTACGCCGATGAGGTGACTGACTCCGTGCAGAGGGCAGTGGAAACCACCAACCAGCGCCGGAAGATGCAGATGGAATATAACCATAAACATGGTATCACTCCGCAGAGCACGGTGCGAACTTTGAAGGAGAAACCGCAGAAGAGGGATGTTATCCTCAGGGATGATTTGAAGAAAATGCCCCGGGATGAGCTGCGACTCCTCATTAAGGACTTAGAAGATGATATGAAGCATGCCGCTGCTGATCTGGACTTTGAAAGGGCGGCTAAGCTTCGTGACAAAATATTGGCATTGGAAGGAGCTTTAGATTGATGAAAAAAAAGGATAACATAGTTATTAAGGGCGCCCGGGAGCACAACCTCCAGAACATCGATGTGGAGATACCCCGGGATCAACTGGTGGTGATCACCGGGATCAGTGGCTCTGGCAAGTCATCTCTGGCCTTTGACACCATCTACGCCGAGGGTCAACGCCGTTATGTAGAATCACTCTCAGCTTACGCCCGACAATTTCTGGGCCAGATGAAGAAGCCAGAGGTGGATTACATCGAGGGCTTGTCCCCGGCCATTTCCATTGACCAGAAAACCACCAAGATGAACCCCCGCTCCACGGTGGGGACGGTTACCGAAATATACGACTATCTCCGACTTTTATATGCCCGTATAGGCATTCCCCACTGTTACCAGTGTGGTAAGCCCATCTCCCAGCAGACCGCCGGGCAGATCGTGGACCAGATCCTGCAGGAAGCAGAAGGCACCAAGATCCAGGTATTGGCACCGGTGGTTAAAGATCGTAAAGGCGAACACCAGAAAGTCCTGGATGACCTCCGGAAGAGGGGATATGTGAGGGTGAGGGTGGATGGCAAGCTGGCCAGTTTGGAAGAGGATATTGTCCTGAAGAAGAACTTCAAACACTCCATCGAAGTGGTGGTGGACCGGCTGGTCATCCGCCACGACCAGGACTTCCACACCCGCCTGGCTGACTCTGTGGAAACTGCCCTGGAACTGGGGGAGGGACTGTTGATGATCGCCCCCCACAATGGTGATGATAAACTGTACAGTGAACACTTCGCCTGTGCAGACTGCGGTATCAACTTTGAAGAGATAAGTCCCCGGATGTTTTCCTTTAACAGTCCCCATGGGGCCTGTCCAGAGTGTAACGGCCTGGGGAGCAAACTAGAAATTGATGCTGACCTGGTGGTGCCGGAGCCTGGGTTATCCCTGAATGAAGGGGCCATACTTCCCTGGAGCAAATCCAAACACCGGGATAACTATTACGGCCAGATGCTGCGGGCAGTGGCGGATCACTACGGCTTCAGTATGGACACTCCATTCCAGGATCTGCCTCTGGAGTACAAGAACATCATCCTTTACGGCTCCAAAGATCGTGTGGAGTTCATATTCCGTCGTAAAAATCGCACCCACAAGGTTATGCGCCGATTTGAGGGTGTGGTGCGCAGGATGGAACGGATCTACATGGAGACCAAGTCCAACTACATGCGCAGTTACATGGGCCACTTCATGAGTGACCGGAAGTGTCCAGCCTGTTCAGGCACTCGCCTGCGCCCCGAGAGCCGTTCAGTGACGGTAGGGGAGAAAGCCATCACCGAAGTAGTGAAAATGCCCATAAAGGAGACTAAATCATTCTTCCTGGGTCTGGAACTTAAGGAGCGTGAAAAGTTCATAGGACAGGAAATACTCAAGGAAATAAATGAGCGTCTGCGATTCCTGGTGGATGTGGGGCTGGATTACATTACCCTGGACCGTTCCTCCGGGACACTGTCCGGTGGGGAGGCACAGCGGATTAGGCTGGCTACCCAGATCGGATCAGGACTGGTTGGTGTGCTGTACATCCTGGATGAGCCCAGTATTGGCCTGCACCAGAGGGATAATGCCCGTCTCATTGAAACCCTTAAGAAACTGCGGGACATTGGTAACACCCTTATTGTGGTGGAACACGATGAAGAAACCATACTATCAGCTGACCATGTGGTGGATATCGGACCCGGAGCTGGTGAACACGGCGGACACGTGGTGGCGGAGGGAACGCCCCAGGAGATCATGGAGACCACAGATTCATTAACTGGTAAATATCTGTCTGGTGCAGAAACTATTCCCACCCCCTCCCAGCGACTATCATCCAATGGGGATAGTATAACTGTTAAGGGTGCCCGGGAGCACAACCTCCAGAACATCGATGTGGAATTTCCCCTGGGAGTGTTCACCTGTATCACTGGTGTCTCTGGTTCGGGTAAGAGCACCCTCATAAACGATGTGTTTTACAAGGGACTTTCTGCCCAGTTAAACCATAAACACACCCATCCTGGTGAGCATGATGAGATCGTTGGCACCGAGAAGGTGGATAAAGTCATCATCATAGACCAATCCCCCATCGGCAGAACACCCCGGTCCAACCCGGCCACCTACACTGGAGTGTTCACCTACATCAGGGAATTATTCGCACAAACCCCCGAATCAAAAAAGAGGGGTTATAAGCCTGGCAGATTCAGTTTTAATGTTAAAGGTGGTCGTTGCGAGGCCTGTAGTGGTGATGGGATCATAAAAATCGAGATGCACTTTTTAGCAGATGTCTACGTGCCCTGTGAGGTGTGCAAGGGTAAAAGGTACAACCGTGAAACACTGGACATCCGTTACAAAGCCCGGAACATTGCTGAGGTCCTGGATATGACTGTGGAGGAGGCCCTGGACTTCTTTAAAAATATCCCCCGCATAAGTAAGAAGCTTAAAACCCTGGATGATGTGGGTCTGGGTTATATCAAGCTGGGGCAGCCGGCAACCACCCTATCAGGGGGGGAGGCCCAAAGAGTCAAACTGGCCAAGGAACTGAGCCGTCAGAGCACCGGAAGAACCCTCTACATTCTGGATGAGCCCACCACCGGCCTCCACTTCGCAGATATAAAGAAGCTATTACAGGTACTGGTAAGACTAAGAGATGCTGGTAACACAGTCATGGTCATAGAACACAACCTGGACGTTATAAAAACTGCCGATCACATCATCGATCTGGGACCTGAAGGAGGAGATGAAGGGGGCAGGGTAGTGGCTCAGGGCACCCCCGAAGAAATCGTTGCAAGTAAGACCTACACTGGAAAATTCCTGGAAACTGTCTTGGGAGAGTGTCGAGAATTATCTTCGAGTGTGAGCACTGGAGCTGAAGCAGGAAAAGAGGGCGGCCTCAACAAATAATAAAAAAAAGCCATATTCTCATTTCTTTTTTTCTCCCTTTCTATAACCACCCCCAGTTTCTATATCACTTGTTCTTTAAAACTAAAAATCTGATTTTGAATTATCAAACTTTCTATTCCTTATACATATCTTTAATTCTATTCCATGAATTTTTTGCACAAAAAATTGGTGAAACCATTTTTATGAATTTATCTCGATGATCATTCCCATCATCCTCAGCTAATAGAAAAAGCCAATTACAATGAAAGGTTTATTAAATTGTAATGCTGCAATAAATTATAATGATGATAGTAAATCATAACTTCATTTAGGAATGAGGGGGACGTTGAGTAGTGTTTAGTATCATGAATGTGCCAATGATGGTTTTACAAATCCCAATAATTAGGGAGTTTGGAGGGCCTTCCTATGAAGACCTTTTTCGACTTCTTATCCTGATCATTCTAGTAATTGTGGTTGCTCTTTTAGCGGAGAGAATAGAAAAGGTGCGGAAACTAAATCAACTCAATCGGGACTTGGAAAACAGTGCCATTCAACTACATGAAGCAAACGAGGAACTGGAAGCCTTTGCCTATTCAGTTTCCCATGACCTGAGAGTTCCTCTCAGAGCTATTGACGGGTTTTCCAGGATATTAATGGAGGATTACGGAGATTCGCTTGATGAAGAAGGGAACCGCCTCATAAGCATTGTCCGTGAAAACACGGAAAAGATGGGTGATCTCATTGATGATATCCTGCTTCTATCCCGGGTGGGGCGTCAAAAGATGAAGGGGTTTGAAATAGATATGGAGTATCTGGTTAGGAATGTGTGGGAAGATCTAAGACCCGACTGGGAGGGTAGAGAATTAGAACTAGTTGTGGATGATCTGCCCAACGCCCAGGGGGATCGGATACTGATAGCCCAGGTATTCCAGAACCTCCTAAGTAACTCCATTAAATTCACCCGTAACAAAAATCCCGCGGTTATTAAGGTGGGGGCTCAGAATTATAATGATGAAATCATTTATTATGTTAAGGATAATGGAGCTGGTTTCGATATGAAGTACATCGACAAATTGTTCGGATTGTTCCAGAGACTGCACTCCGCCGAAGAATTTGAAGGAACCGGTGTGGGACTGTCAATTGTCCAGCGTATTATTAAAAGACACGGTGGTCAAGTATGGGGTGAAGGTGAGCCATTTAAGGGGGCCACTATTTATTTCACCCTCCCTAAAGTATGAAAATAATTCCCAAATATAATATTAGGGGTAGTGTGTATGGATTATGATGAAGTGGAAATATTGTTAGTGGAAGATAACCCTACTGATGCAGAACTAACCACCCGGGCATTAAAACGGAAAAATCTGATGAACAAGCTGCTCTGGGTAAAAAACGGGGCTGAAGCACTGGATTTCTTATTTGCCACTGGAGATTACGCTGGAAGAAACCCTGATGATGTTCCTAAGCTTATACTGCTGGATCTGAGGATGCCTAAGGTGGATGGGATGCAGGTTCTTCACCGGATAAAGGAGCATGAAACCACCAAGAAGATACCAGTGGTTATTTTAACCTCATCCCGGGAGGACCGGGATATAGTGGAAAGCTATGAACTGGGGGTAAACAGTTACGTCAGCAAACCCGTGGAGTTTGAAGAATTCATCGACGCGGTTTCCACGCTGGGATTGTACTGGATGCTCATTAACAAACCCCCCTAGAGGATGATATGGATAAAAAAATAAAGTTTCTAATCCTAGAAGACGTTCCACTGGATGCTGAACTAGCAGAGCGCGAATTACAGAGGGAAGGCTTAAACATATCTACTTTACGTGTGGATAATGAGGAAGATTATCTCAGGGAACTTCAGAATTTCCAGCCCGATGTAGTGCTGGCTGATCATTCCCTGCCCCGATTTGATGGGGTTACCGCACTGAAGCTGACCCGGGAAATGGGAAATCAGATCCCCTACATCTTCGTGAGTGGGAAAATTGGTGAAGACTTTGCAGTGGAGATGCTCAAGGCAGGTGCCACTGACTACGTCCTAAAAAGTAACCTGTCCAAACTACCCCATGCAGTGCAACGGGCTCTGAAAGAGTTCAAAGAACAGATGGAGAGAAAAACTGCCCAGATAGACCTCCTGGAAAGTGAGAAGAAATACAGAACCCTTTTTGAGAAGACAAAAAACCCTATACTGGTACTTGATGGAGACCATAACTTTATACAGTGCAATGATGCAGCCCTGTCCTTCATGGAAATGGACCGTGAAACGCTTCTAAACCGAAACATTGAAGAATTCGTTGGTGCTGAATATAAAAATATCTTTAGTGAAGATTTAGGGGTGTTAAAAAATATTGTGGAAGTTTCATTTAAGATTAACCATCAAGTGAAGATACTGGAGTTATCCATCACCCCTGTTAATTTGAAAGCCGGAAATATCATCTTCTTATCTGGTAGGGACCTAACCAAGCAGAAACGATTTGAGAACGCCCTGAAGGAGCGAGAAGAAAAATACCGGCTGCTGGTTGAAAACCAGACTGACTTGATAATTAAGTTTGACTTGGATGACCATCTCTTATTTGTAAGTCCCTCCTACTGCGAAGTTTTTGGTAAAAAAGAGGAAGAAATTCTGGGAGAGAATTTCAAGCCCCTTATTCATGAAGATGATCGAGAAGAAACTGCCAGGGCCCTGGAAAAACTACACCAACCACCCCACTCCATATACTTGGAGCAGCGATTAATGACTAAAAATGGATGGCGCTGGTTGTTATGGGCACATCAGGGCATATTAGATGATGATGGCAATGTAGTTGCCTTTGTAGGTGTTGGTAGGGATATTACCAAGCGAAAACTAGCTGAAAATCGTATTATTGAATCTTTAAGAGAAAAGGAGCTTCTACTGCGAGAAGTTCATCACAGGGTCAAGAACAACTTGCAGATCATAAGCACCCTCCTGAGTTTGCAATCAGCACAGATCAAGGATGAATCCGTTATAAACCTTTATCGTGAAAGTCAAAACCGCATACGATCCATTGCTCTTATCCATGAAAATCTTTACCAATCAGAAGACCTGGCCAGTATCAACTTCTCGGTGTACGTAAAAAACCTTATCACCGACCTTATAGACTCATACGGTGGGGACTCCGACATGATAAAAACGTTCCTCAGCATTGACAACGTCACCATGGGAATTGAAACCGCTATCCCATGTGGCCTCATAATCAATGAACTGGTTTCTAACTCACTGGAGCATGGATTTTCTATGGATAAATGTGGGGAAATAGAGCTCAATCTTAATGAAACCGGAAAACGAAGATTCACACTCACAATCAGGGATGATGGAGATCCATTCCCCCCTGATTTTGATTTTAAAAATACGGAGAGCCTGGGTTTACAACTGATTAACAGCCTGGTTAACCAGTTAGATGCCCAGATAGAATTAGATAGGGATAAGAAAGAGTATAAAATAGTTTTCAATGAACTTAAATATAAGGAGAGGATCCGATGAGTAAAACCCGGATATTAGTGGTGGAAGATGAAGCCATAGTGGGTATGGGCATCAAACAAAAACTGGAAGACCTGGGCCATAAGGTCCTGGACATCGTGTTTACAGGTGAAGATGCTGTGAAAAGAGCCCTGGAGACTAAACCGGATATAATATTGATGGATATTGTATTAAAGGGGGATATGGATGGTATTGAAGCGGCCAGTAAAATTAGGGAACATCTCGATGTGCCCATTATCTACTTAACTGCATACTCGGATGAGGATGTTCTGAACCGGGCTAGGATAACCGAACCCTATGGTTACATCCTGAAGCCATTCAAGAAAAGTGAAGTAAACGCCAATATAGAGATGGCCCTTTACAAACATGCCGCTGAGAAAAAGAAGAGTGAAGTGATAAAAAATCAGGTGATGGCTGACTTTTACGATTTCATCCTGAGTGCCATGCCCACCTGCGCTGATAAATCAGACTCAGAAATGCGTTCCCTCTTACTGAAGGTTTTTGCCAAACGCCTGGAAGATGAAATGCGGCCCAGCTTCGAGAAAGAGATGTTAGATGTCATCCCTAAGGATGTATCAGATAAGTTAGATGAGAAGTTCAACTTCTATCTGAATTGGCTGTCTCATTTTTTCGAAGGATTTGGTATACTAACCATAACCAAGATCGACGGCCCTGAATACCTGTTCGAATTTAAAAACTGCCCCTGGATAGAGGAATCATCCAGCCAGCCAGTTTTCTGTCTTAACTGCCAGGCCATGGTCAACCAGAGCCTGCAGTGGACTGAAATAGAGGGTTCTGTGGATCGTGACCAGACCATAGCCGATGGCGGGGATAGATGCATCTTCCGATTCAAGTTATCGCCCTAAGGGTGTTTCCAGTAATCTTAAACTGGGTAGCAAGTCCTTAATCCTAAAAAAAACTTAGAGTTTCCATTAATTAATCTCACTTAGTATCAGGATCAGGAGGGGATCAGGAGTCTTTCTTTATCTGGATTTGTTGCGGTTTCCCTAATCGTTTATGTGGTGCTTAATTTTCTGATCCTCTGCTAAGCTTCACAACTAATGATATCATCCCAGCTCAGGGGAGCCCTATAATTAAATCAAAAATACTATATATCCCATCCTTAAACAAATTCTAATCCATCACTAAAGTGGGTGTTTATAAAATTTTTTTGGTGAAGTCATGAGTCTTATTATTAGTTACATCAGCAGTAAAGGCTGCGTTATGATTGGTGACAAGCGGAGAATTGGATTTCTAGGTGATGAGGAAGATAGAGAAATCCTGGAAGGAAAACTTTACTCCGGAGCAATAAAAACCCAAAAAGAGCTTTTACAGGAAGCATCTGCCATGGGGATATCTTTAAAAATAACTGATGATGCGGAGAAGGTGCGTAGGATTGGTGATGTTCTGGTGGGAGAGGTGAAATATCGAAGCCCATCTAAAACCCTGAGGAAACGGATCTATGGGACCAGTCATGCCTATCATCTGGTGAAACTTACTGGGTCAAATATTGATAGCGTGGAGCAGGGTGGGGTTTCCATCGTAGTCTTTGGAAACCAGATAACCAAGAAGCTGGCAAATGAGATCATAAGTCAGGGGTGGAAATCCCAAACCACCCTCCAGGAAGTGGGTGAACTGTTCCAGAGGATCATGGAGGAAGTGGCAAATGCCAGTCCATCAGTTAGTGCAGAATATGACAAGTTAATGGTGCACCCTGCACTGGACAAGAAAGCAGCCCATGCCCTGTTGCGCAGCACCATCATTGAGGATGTGAAGGAGTTGGCTAAGTGGCGTGCAGAATTGAAGGATAAAATGGTCACCGCCGCCCGTGAGATGGAGATCGCCTCTCGAATAATGACCAGTGGAGTGGTGGGTACCGTGACCGGTGTTAAGAACCATGAAATGGAAGTTAAGCTTGGCAAGGGGGTTCTGGCCCTGGATACCAACTGGAACGTGCGGGCCCAGGTGGATGAAACAGTGTTGATGAGGGTAGAAGATCCATCCCAGGTGAAAACAGGGGATGTGGTGGTTATTAGGGATGAAAATTTGTGTATAAGCCGTTCAGGCGCTAATCTCAGCTGTGATGTTATATTGTGTAATGAATAAAATTTGTATCAAGTGGTGTAAGATGAAGTTAACCTTTCTAGGAAGTGGTGGTGGACGTTTCGCCACCATTACACAGCGCCGGATGACCGGGGGTATCCGTCTGGATGGAATTGATGGTAAGAACTTGCACCTGGACCCGGGACCAGGAGCACTGGTCCGCAGCTACCAGTTCGGATTGGATCCCCTGAAGCTGGATGCAGTGCTGGTTTCCCACTGCCACACCGATCACTACAATGACGCCGAGGTGCTCATCGAAGCCATGACCAGGGGGATGACCCGGAAAAGGGGCACAGTTGTAGGTAGCCAGAGTGTGATAAATGGTTATCAACAGTGGGGACCATCCATTTCCAAGTACCATCTAGGCAAATCCGAGGTGAAGGCCCTGCAACCCGGCGAAGAGTATGAACTGGGCAACATCTCCATTACCGGAACCAGAACCCAGCACGGAGATCCCATGACCATCGGTTTCAAACTTGAATGGAATGGTTTCATCCTCTCCTACACCTCCGACACATCCTACTTCCCGGAACTTAAAAAAGAACACTACAGAGCAGATGTACTTATCAGCAGCGTCATACGTCCAGGTGGGGAAAAGATAAGGGGCCATATGTGTGCCGATGAATTTGAAAAACTGGTGGAGGAGGTTTCACCCCGCCTGGCAGTTATGACCCATCTGGGGATGAAGATGATCATGGATCATCCCGAGGAGGAAGCAGAGAGGATCACAACCCGCACTGGAGTTAAGACCCTGGCTGCCCAGGATGGGATGAAGCTGAACCTGGACTGCTACCTGGCCAGGCAGCATACCCTGGATGAGTTTTAAGTAAAGGTGAATATTTAAATTTAGAAAAGTCCTATACTATTTGTGGCCTCGGTGGCTCAGTCTGGTAGAGCGCGTGACTCGTAATCTCGTGGTCGGGGGTTCAAATCCCCCCCGGGGCTCTTTTCTTTAACTAAGGATTTGATAGGGGTAAGATGTCTCATCTCCTATCAGAGGCAGGTGGATAAGTGCAGGCACTTCTACCACCATTAAAAAGAAGTTCCTATCCACTCAGTATACCATAAACCGGATGTACCATGCACTGTTGGGTAACAGGAGATAGAGGGGGATGTTATTTGGATAGTCCTGATGAAACATTAAGAATCTGCCGGGCCCAGTGCCACTGCCCCCATGACTGTTGTCGCCATTATCGCTGGCACCCTAAACTAGACTCCTGTGGCCTCCGGAAGTGTAACATGCTGGGGATAATGGTGAAGTGCAGCACCGAACCGGAGAAATCAATGATGGACTAACTATGCCATATAAGTGCATGTTACACGTGACATGGATTTATTAAGCCAGTTCTTAAGAGGTGATCAGCCAGGACCATGGCCACCACTGATTCTGCAACGGTGGTGATCCTTGGACAGATGCAGGGGTCGTGGCGGCCCAGTATTTTTATCTCGACTTCTTCCTTTTTCTCCAGGTCCACCGTTTTCTGGGGCAAACTGATGGAGGGTGTGGGTTTAACCGCCATCCTCATCACAAGGGGCATTCCATTGGAAATTCCCCCTACAATTCCTCCGGATGTGTTGGTGGTGGTCTTGATCTGGCCTTTCTCCAGGTAATATTCATCGTTGGTGGCACTGGCAGTGGACCGGGCCAGTTCAAATCCTAAACCCACCTCCACACCCTTAACCGAACCAATACCCATGAGGGCCTGGGCCAGTTCAGCGTCCAGTTTACCGAAGACCGGTTCCCCCAGTCCAGCTGGTACCTGGAAGGCAATTATCTCCACAATGCCGCCCAGTGAATCTCCCTTAGCCTTGGCTTCCAGTATGGCTTCTTCCATTTTAGGTGCAGCCTGGGGATCAGCACACCTTACTGGATTTTTAGTTGAATACTCCTCGATTCGACTGTGAGAGACAGGGCTAGCCTTGATATCTCCAATCTGGGTAACATGGGATATGACTTTAATATCTAATAGTTTCAGGAGCTTTTTAGCCACCGCACCACCGATGACGTGGCCAACAGTGGCCCGGCCACTCCCCCTTCCACCCCCCCGATAGTCGTAAACACCGTACCGGGCCGTCCAAGTGTAATCCCCGTGTCCAGGACGGGGCCTATGTTTGATAGCCTCGTAGGCAGATGAATCGGCATCTTCATTATAAATCACCGCGGCAATGGGGGTGCCATCTGTTTTTCCCTGGAATATTCCAGATAAAATTTCCACCTGGTCAGTTTCACCCCGGGAAGTGGTGATACTACTGGCCCCTGGCCTTCTACGGTCCAGTTCACCCTGGATGTCCATCCTGGTAAGGTCCAAACCAGCGGGGCAGCCGTCAATAACCGCCCCTAATGCTTTTCCATGGCTGGATCCGAAGGTGGTCACCCGGAACATGATTCCTGTACTATTTCCTGACATGTGAATCCTCAACTCTAATAATCTCTTATATTATTATATGATAGGCCCTGCTATTAATTATATGAGGAACCCCCATGACAGAAGAAAACCAGCTAATCCAGGTGTACCGTAAGCTCTACCAATTGTACGGTCCTCAGGGCTGGTGGCCCCTGATGGACTGGGAAGGCAAAAATCCTAGAAAGAGTGGTTCTTCAAGGGGGTATCATCCCCTTAATTACAGTTTACCCGAAAATTCCCGGCAGAGATTTGAGGTAATTCTAGGATCCATACTTACCCAAAACACTGCCTGGACCTCTGCTGAGAAGGCCCTATGGAATCTGAAAAATCTGGATGCAGTGCATCCCCAGAGTTTGCTCCAGCTTGAAACCGAAATCCTTAAGGAGGCAGTGCGGCCAGCCGGGTTCTTCAACCAGAAATCGGTTTACCTACAAAATATCAGCCGATTTTTCCTAGAACTGGAAGACAATGTACCTAGCCGGAAGGAACTGTTGGAGGTTAAAGGGGTGGGTAACGAAACCGCCGATTCCATACTACTTTATGCCTACCACCAACCCCAATTCGTGGTGGATAACTACACCAAAAGAATATTCAGCCACTTAGGTTTTGTTAAGGAAAATTCCAGTTATTCAGAGGTTAAAGACCTCTTTGAAAGATGTTTACCCCGAAGTGTACCCATATATCAGGAATACCATGCACTTATTGTGGAGCATGCCAAGAGATACTATCAAAAAAAGCCGTATACAGAGATTCATCTCATATGAAGCTCTAGGGATAAGAAGTGGGAAAAAGAAGGTTATCTATCTGTGATGGACGGGGTTAAGATGAAAACCCGGGTTAAATACCTTGTAACTTCATTAAAAGAGTTCAGATTGTAAAGGTAGCCCTGCACCATACCCTGGATGATCCTGTAGCCCCATGTAGACTGTAAAGAGTGAAAGAATGGTTATGATTCATTCTTGGAGTTGGGATGTATCAAGGAACCTGTGAACACCAAAGATGGTGATTTCTTCTGTGCTGGTTGTGGAACTTGCCCCGGAGTTGCCCCTACCTTGCAGATGGAAAAATTGGAGTTGGCTGTGATTGATACAGATGTGGTGACTGCAGGGAAGTTTATTCTACCGGTGCCATATCCATTAAGGGGGTGGGGAGGTGCTGTTGGAAGTTGGGCTGATAAAGTAGATGTGGAGGGAGGGTGAAATCCATCTACCATTTAAAAGAATAAATTTATATCCAGCCTCTTTAAAATTAGAAAAATAAGGTTAATTATCCATCAATTTATAGATCTAACCCTTTCATACTGAATATTTGCAATTAACACTAGGTGGTAAGAACATGATATTCCCTTTTCGTCGCATGCGCAGGTTAAGAAAAACCCCCCAGATCAGGAAAATCCTCCAAGAAACAACCTTAAATCCAGAAGACTTCATCTATCCCCTGTTCATTAAGGAAGAACTGGAACCCGGTGATAATGAACATATTAACACCATGCCCGGCCAGTACCGCTACTCACTGGAGGATGCTGTGGATGAAGCCTGTCGACTGGAAGAACTGGGACTTCATTCTGTGATACTATTCGGCATGCCACGGGAGAAGGATGAAGTGGGCTCCATGGCCTTCCATCCTGATGGTATAGTCCAACGTGGCGTGGCCAGGTTGAAGGAAGAAACTGACCTGGTGGTTATAACTGATGTGTGTCTGTGCCAGTACACCAGCCACGGACACTGTGGAGTGGTGGAGGGGGGTCAGATCCTAAACGATGAGACCCTGCACTACCTATCCGAAACAGCCCTATCCCATGCCCGGGCCGGGGCAGATATGGTGGCGCCTTCAGATATGATGGATGGCCGAGTGGGGGCTATCCGGGAAGCCCTGGATAACAGCGGATTTGAGGATACCATCATCATGTCCTACGCTGCCAAGTATGCATCCAGCTTCTACGCACCCTTCCGGGATGCGGTGTGTTCAGAACCCTCCTTCGGGGACCGAAGAACCTATCAAATGAGTCCTCACACCTCCAATGAGGCTTTAAGGGAAGTTGAATTGGACATAGAGGAAGGTGCTGATATTTTGATGGTGAAACCAGCCCTAGCCTACCTGGACATCATAAAGATGGTGAAAGATGAATATCGAATGCCCACCGCCGCTTACCAAGTCAGTGGCGAGTATTCCATGTTAATATCTGGTATCGAAGCCGGTTACCTTACTATGGACTCTATTTACGAGTCTTTACTGTCCATTAAAAGGGCCGGGGCGGATCTGATAATAAGCCACTTCACCCCCATGTTCCTGGAAGGCCAGCTGGATAGCTGTTTTTGAGGGATAATTGTGGATGCTGATTATATAGCTAAGTGTGGCCAAATAGCCTCGGTGTTGGAGGTAAGCGGCCATCCCAAGCCGGGTAACGTGCACCGAACCAGGGATTTTCCTGACATGGCCTTTGAGGATTTCCTAATAAGTGGAGTGGTTATTGGGGATAACCTGCGGAGGGCTGCCCATCGTGGCTCACGCTACCATGACCCGGGTAAATGGCATAAAATAGGCTTAGGAAAACTGATAAAAGACTCTGTAATGGAAACGGACCGTTGGGTGGGGGACAACACCAACCTAGGGATAGTGATGCTCTTAACTCCTTTATCAGCCGCGGCTGGTATGAGTGATGAACTGGAGGAGGTTAGGGGCAACGTGGACCGGATCATGAAGGCCACCACCCCCCAGGATGCTGTCAACCTATACCAGGCCATCAACATCGCTGATGCAGGAGGTATGGGGGAACAGGGTGAACTGGACGTGGCAAGTGATGATTCAGTCCAGGAACTCCTTGACAATGAGCTTAACATGTTTCATGTGCTGGAGATCTCAGCCGGATGGGACCGGCTCTCCCACGAGCTTACCCAGGGTATGCCTGTCACCTTCGAAACTGGCTTTCCAGTTTTCAGGGAACTTAAAGCCACGAAAAGTATTAATCAGGCTACGGTACAGACTTTCCTGACCATACTCTCCCAGATTCCGGATACCCTTATAGAGAGAAAGTATGGGTATGGTACAGCCCGGGAAGTATCAGGGAGTGCAAAGAGTATATTGGATGAGGGAGGAATATTAACCCAGGAAGGCCGGTATAAACTAGACCAGTTCGATGATGAACTGGTGAAAAAAGGTTTGAATCCTGGTACTACAGCCGATCTGACTGCTTCTTCTATTATGGCAGCTTATCTGGCCGATTATAAAGAATAAACTTTATATGATGATTGATTAATGAGGTATTTTAATGCTGGATAGAATTAAAGAGGAGATGCACCTTTACGAAAAGAAGGTCTTGAAGGCCCTGGAGTCAGAAGGAGGAGAGAGCACTCCAGAGAGGGTGTTGAAACTTCAACTTTTACCAATCAAATCCGTGATGAGTGCCGCTGGTATTCTAGCCTCTAAAAATATTATTAAGGTAAACAAAGATGTGGATGAACTCCTGAGCCTCTCTGAGGATGGCGCATCCTATGCACAGGATGGACTGCCTGAACGGAGGATACTAAAGGCCCTGGGAAAAGAAGAAACTGTAGATATGAAGGATTTATCCCAGAAGTCTGGTATTGAACCATCCGAGGTGAAAATCGCCATTGGCTGGTTACTCCGGAAAGGCTGGGCCACCCTGGATAAGGGCCAGGTCACCATCAGTAAGCATGGGAAAAGGGCACTGGAAGAGGCTGGTCCTGATGAAAATTTACTCTCCAAACTGGAAGAAAGTGGTGAGTTATCCTTACAAGAACTTTCCCCTCGACTTCAAGAAGGTTTTAATCTTTTAAAACAAAGGAAGGGGCTCCTTAAGGTTCATAAGAAACCCAGCTACACACTAGAAGTCACCACCCTGGGCAAGGAGATATTGGAGGATGGAGTTGAGATCAGGGAGGAAGCCACTCAGATCACCCACGAACAGCTTAAAAGTGGTAGCTGGAGGAATCTGCACTACCGGGCCTACGATGTAAAGGCTGAGCACCCGGAAAGCTTCCCTGGTAAGCTCCACCCCCTGCAGAGGACCATTGAGGAGATAAGACGTATCTTCCTAAATCTGGGCTTCACCGAGTCCAGGGGAACTATACTTGAATCTGCTTTCTGGAACTTCGACTGCCTCTTCCAGCCCCAGGACCACGCTGCCCGGGAGATGCAGGACACCTTCTACATTAAAACTCCCCGGGAGACCCTGCTACCCGACGAGGAACTGGTGGAGAGGGTTAAAAAGGCCCATGAACACGGTGGAAAAACGGGTTCTAAGGGCTGGAACTACCAATGGGACCGGGAAGTAGCCCGGCAGTCGGTGCTGCGCACCCACACCACCTGTGTCTCAGCCCGGTTTTTAAAGGACAACCAGCCCCCCCTGAAGATGTTCTCGGTGGGCCGGGTCTTCCGCCGGGAGACCATCACCTACAAGCACCTGCCAGAGTTCCACCAGGTGGAGGGTATCGTGGCTGACAAGAGCATCAACTTCCGAAACCTCCTGGGGATCTTAAAGGAGTTTTATCATCAACTGGGCTTCCAGGTACGCTTCCGACCGGCTTACTTCCCCTACACCTATCTATCCACTGAGTGTGAGATCTACCTGCCGGAGAAGGAGAGCTGGATCGAACTGGGTGGAGCAGGAATGTTCCGCCCCGAGGTCCTGGAACCCCTGGGAGTGGAAACCCCAGTTGCTGCTTTTGGTCTGGGAATTGAGAGGCTGGCCATGATCCGCCTGGGAATACAGGATATCAGGATGCTATACCAGAGCGATATTGGCTGGCTCAGGGAGCTGCCCGTCACCCACAGCGTGGACTGGGATGAAATTTAGTTTTAAAAGAAAAAAAGGGATATAGTGGGGTTTTGAAAAAGCCCACAACTTATTTTTTGCTTACTAAGAATCCGCCCATAACCATCAGGAAGGCCAGAACCATTCCTAGTAGGGGCACTCCAGTTTTTTGCATTTCAATGGTTGCTGCGTTAACTTTAGTGTCATCTCCAGGGTCGTTTGGGTCTTCGAAGTTCACTCTTGGAATTGGTAGATTACTGGTCTGCTGAACACCTGTTGGGTCTGTGAAGGACACAGTGGCTCCTAAGTTGGTGGGTAGATTCTCTCCAAACTTACTGGATCGGAGATTGTAGTTAACTATCCAGCTCTCACTGGTGGACAAGGTTCCCACATTCCAAGTGAAGGTGGTACTACCATCGGCGTTGGTTACCCTGCTATTTGGTGCCACACTGGGATCTCCAACTAATTCCACATAGTTAGGTATTGTATCGGATACCACGATGTTGGTAGCTGTGGTGGTCATTTGCTGGAAAATAGCAGAGAATATGGGATCAAGAGCCGATGCATCAGCAGCAAAGAAGTACTGTCCACCGGTTACATTAGCCATTTCTTCTAGATCTGTGGTCACAATTCCACTTCCTAAACCAACTGAATAAATCACGTAGCCCTTACTAACAGCGTAGTCAACTTCAGAACCTGGGCTTCCACTGGGAGTGTAAGTTCCTTCACCGTCAGTGAGGAAGATGATCACGTGTGCTGCACCTGATCTTCCACCAGTATCCAGTAGAATATTGGATGCATTTAAACCGGCATCTAGATTTGTTCCACCAGAAGCATCAATGGCGTTGATAAATGTTTTTACAAGGGCAAAATCACTGGTTAAAGGTTGAGTTCCCCGTACACTACTATCCCAATCAACTGCTCCGACTTGGTCTCTGCTGGCATTCATTTTATCGATGAAATTGTTTGCCGCGATAAGTCGCAGGTTGGAAGGGTCATTCCATCCCATACTTCCAGAACTGTCAATTGCAAAAACCACATCAGCAGATGCACTAGTGGTAGATGAAGATCCATTAACCACTATAGTAACGGTGGCGGTGTCGGGTCCAGTTTTGACGGCTGTTTTATTCACAGTAAGATCAGCTGCAGAAACAGAACCACAGATGATCACTCCCACCAAAAATGCCACTACGATTATTGATAGATGTTTTTTCAATTATTTTCACCTCTTTTTTCTTGTTAATATTAATTGTCCCTAATCTTAAATGGGTTCTGTTACCAAAACCCCAACCAACCATCAGAACATATCATCAGATAGATTCCTTGGTGTAAGGGATTCAAGTCTGTATAGATATATGATAGTCCTTACTATAAAAAGTTTGCTTATTACTGACAATATTGTATTAGAAACCAGGCTGTGGATATACAAAGAACATGCACCTTAGAACTAAAATAATTTTCGTAGTAAGTTGCGATAATTGGCAGCGCCCCAAAACAATTGACAACACAGCATAATTTCTATGATAAGATAATCCCCCTCTTATAATACAATTATTTTCAAGTTAGAAGCAACAGATGAAGAATCACATATGGGATACCATTCCATACACTGATTCATCTGTTGTAGTATACAATAAAATAGGAAGCTCTAAACATCAATTTACTGCTTCTATATCGTGTATTTTATATTTAACCTGCAGATTTAGGCAGAGGTGTGCAGTTAAAAGTAGTTCAGTTCTATGCATAAACCTGGTAATACAGATAAAAAAGCCGTGCTAAACCACTCCTGCTGCCAGGAATAAATAGGCACTGGAAAGGAGAGTAGAGAGATTCAGGAGGTTACCTCGTCTTTAGTGGGTAAAGAAATGGGTGTGATCTATGGAAGCGGTGCCCAGAACATGGGAGACATCAAGGGAAGTGAAGCCATGACAGAAGCCTATGAGATGGGAAAAAACTTATAAATTAAATTTTACAAAAAACTTGTTCTACCCTTAGAATATGTCAACGTAGACCCTGGAAAGTAGTCCAGGAAGGAATTATATAATATCGGAAAAGGAATTTCATATAGAAAAGTCTTACTCCAATTAGTATTAATCCACAAGACCCCACCAATCTTTAGCTATTGTTAAATATTTTTATGAAATTCTATACAGGGATTAAAAAATTATGGTAAATATCAGTCTTTACGGTGCCCGGATAGTGGACCTGGCCCTTATGGCCAATGATTACTTGGTTATCTCCGATTTACACCTGGGATACGAGGAAGCATTGAACTATCAGGGAGTGATGGTCCCAAAATTCCAGTACCCCCTCCTGACCAACCGCCTGGAGGAGGTGCTCTTCCAGCAAAAAGCAGAGGGCATTATTATCAATGGCGATTTTAAACATGAATTTGGGAAGATTAGCCGCCAGGAGTGGAGTGAAACCCTGGACTTCGTGGACTTCTTAAGGAATCACTTCCAGGAGATCATCCTTATCCAGGGCAACCATGACCCCCTGACACCCATCATCGCCCGGAAAACTGGTCTGGAGATGCATAAACACTACCACACCGGGGATTTCCTGGTGATGCATGGGGACCAGGTACCCGGAAACTGGGATGAGATAGATGAGAAGACCATCATCATCGGCCATGAACACCCCACTCTGGGTCTCCGGAGTGGGGAGAGGGTTGAGAAGATGAAATGTTACCTTAAAGGCCAATTCCAGGGGAAGAATCTGGTGGTGATGCCGTCCTTTAACTTTGTAAGTGAAGGTTCAGACATCCTCCACGAGAAACCTCTTTCCCCGTTTCTCAAGGGAGATATTAAGGACTGGGAAGTTTACGGAGTGGAGGACTTTGAAATCCTCTACTTTGGCCAGGTTAAGGATTTATTGGAGTTTCAGAAGCGTTACAACATGATTTAAGTAGATTAGAGATTTTAAGAACTTATACTTGGGAAGTTAAGAGCACATGATCACCAGACAGGAAAAAAAATACTCAGATAAAGAGATTTACAATATACTCCATCCCTGGGTGCGGGAATGGTTCCAGGGAAACTTCGAGACCTTTTCCCAGGCCCAGCGCCAGGCCATCGTGGATATCCATCAAGGCCAGAATGTGCTGGTATCCTCCCCCACTGGTTCGGGTAAAACCCTGACGGCCTTCTTATCCATCATCAGTGAGCTGACCACCCTGGCTGAGGAGAACAAACTGAAAGATGAGGTGTACTGTATCTACATCTCCCCCCTGAAGGCCCTGGATAATGATATCGAGAAGAACCTGGAGGATCCTCTGAGGGGGATTGAAGAGCTTGCCGGGAAGAAGCTGGGCATCCGGAAGATGGTTCGTACCGGAGACACCAGCCAGTACCAGCGCTCCAAGATGCTCAAAACCCCACCACATATCTTGATAACAACTCCTGAGACGCTTTCCATCCTCCTGGTGGCTCCCAAGTTCCGGGAGAAGCTTAAGAGTGTGAAGTACGTCATCGTGGATGAGATCCACAGCCTGGCTGATAACAAGCGGGGCACCCATCTCTCCCTCTCATTAGAACGGTTGGCCAGGATGGTGGGAGATTTCACCCGTATCGGACTTTCCGCCACCGTACATCCATTAGAAAGGGTGGCCGAGTTCCTGGTGGGCCTGCACTATGGCCAGCCCCGTAACTGCCTCATAGTGGAGGTTAACTACCTTAAACAACTGGATATGGAACTTATATGCCCAGTGGAGGATATAATCACCACCGAAACCGATGAAGTGAACCGGGCCATGTACCAGTCCCTGCATGAACTCATCCAGGAGCACCAGACCACCCTCATCTTCACCAACACCCGCAGCGGAACAGAGAGTGTGGTGTTCAACCTCAAAAAGCGCTTCCCAGATAGTTATAACCATGATAATGTCATGGCCCACCATTCCTCCCTGAGCCGGGAGCTGCGCCTGGAGGCTGAGAACCAGTTAAAGGATGGTAAGTTGAAGGTGGTGGTTTCTTCCACTTCATTGGAGTTGGGTATTGATATCGGCTACATAGACCTGGTGGTGCTGGTGAGCTCCCCCAAGTCAGTGAGCCGGGCCCTGCAGCGTATAGGTCGCAGCGGCCACCAGTTGCATGAGAAGAGCAAGGGACGTATGATGGTGGTGGACAGGGACGACCTGGTTGAGTGCGCCCTCATTCTTAAAAATGCCCGGGACGGCCGTATCGATGAGATACACATTCCTGGGAACTGTCTGGATGTGCTGTCCCAGCACATCTACGGCATGGCCATTGAGAGCCGCTGGGATATTGACGATGCCCTGGCTGTGATCCGGGGCAGCTACCCCTACCGGAACCTGTCCCGGGAGGATTTTGAAAGTGTTCTGAGTTACCTGGCCGGGGAGTACACCCGGTTGGAGGATCGTTACGTATACGCCAAGATATGGGTGGATTGGGAGAAAAATGAGCTGGGTCGACGTGGTAGGCTGGCCCGGATGCTGTACTCCACCAACATCGGCACCATCCCTGACCGTTCAGCAGCGGTGGTGAAGTGCAATGGCCAGGTGGTGGGCCGTGTGGAGGAGGATTTCATGGAGAAACTGAGAAAGGGTGATAGTTTCGTCCTGGGTGGTCGCATCTACCGTTTCAACTATGCCCGGGGTATGAGTGTTAACGTCAGCCCGGCCTCAGGTCCACCAACGATTCCCTCCTGGTTCTCGGAGCAACTCCCCTTGTCCTTTGATCTGGCCCTGGAGATACAGAAGTTCCGGGGCGTCCTGGAGTGGGAGTTTAAAAAGGGCCGTAACCAGGAGGAGATCATGGAGTTCATACAGGACTATCTCTACCTGGACCATAACGCCGCCCATTCCATCTACCAGTACTTCCAGGAACAGTACCTCTACGCCGAGATCCCCAGCCTCAAAAAGTTGCTGGTAGAGTTCTACACCGGCTACGGTGGCCGTAAATTCGTGGTATTCCACAGCCTCTTCGGCCGCCGGGTTAATGATGCCCTGTCCCGGGCACTGGCCTACGTCATAGCCCGTAAGTTCCGGAGGGATGTGATGATCTCTGTCTCGGACAATGGTTTCTATCTCAGCTCCGAGGGGAAAATAGGAGGATTAGAAGCCTTCCAGGAGCTGACCGCTGATAACTTGGAGGATATCCTGGTGGAGGCCATTGACAAGACCGAAACCCTGGCTGGACGCTTCCGTCACTGTGCAGGGCGTTCCCTCATGATCCTGCGCCGCTACAAGGGACAGGAGAAGTCTGTGGGAAGGCAGCAAGTTAAGGGCAAGATCCTCCTTAAGTTCGTGAAGGACCTGGACCCTAACTTCTCCATCCTCAAAGAGGCTCGCCGGGAGGTTATGGAGGACTACATGGACGTTAAGAATGCCAAGAAAGTCCTGAAACTCCTGGAAGAAGAGAAAATGGACATCAAACAGATTAGCACCCGGATTCCCTCGCCATTTGCCTTCAACCTGGTGGCCCAGGGCTACCTGGACGTGTTGAAGTACGAAGAGCGGATGGAGTTCATAAGGAGGATGCACCAAGCCATATTAGAGGAGATAGGGAGTTCTAAATAGATTAAAAAGTGGAATAATTATACTAGATCTTGGCAAATTGTGGAGATTATGCAACTTTTTCAGAGTTGCTACCTCCTGAGCTTTGTGATGGAGTGCTATAAGGGTTAGTATCCTGGGAATAGGACATGTTCTGGGTGTTCTGTGCCTCTGTGGTAGCGTTATTATTTTCAGTTTCATCAGAACCGTTTATGACCATAAAAAAGACACCAGCCAACACTACCAGAACCACCAAGACCAAGATCAACACTTTGTTCATTCTAAAGCACCTACTACCATTATTAGATTGGAGCGTAAAATAATTTACCTAAGAAATAACCTATAATCTTCTCAATCATTCATAGGAAGTGGAATGACCATGACCCAATCCGAAACTGACAATTACGATGAACGAATAAAGATGCTGGAAGCTGAACTCTCAAAAAGGGATAAAGAGCTGGAGTCCTTTAAAGAGATACTATCCACTTCCCAGGAGATCCTCCGTGACGCCATGGATGATAAGAAGATAATACAAAAACGCTTGGATAAACTGGAACACATGAATGTGGAGTTCAACGTGCGAAGATATCATAAACTCCAAAATGACCATGATAAACTGCAACACCGCTACCAGATCACCAAGGAACTCTTAGAAGAGGCCAGGGTGGTTATTAATGACTTGGAAAAACGCGGATTGGTAGATTATATTCTTAATAGGTATCCGGAGAGCTTTTTAGAGTTTAATAAGGATACTCCTAAATAAAAATAAAAAAGAAAAAAAGGAATGATTTATTTCCTTTTCGGCACTATATAACCCCCTATTAAAAGCAGTAACGCTAATATTAGGTAGTTAACTGGCATACCTGTTTTTTGCATCCCTATCGTCTTGGTTTCAGTCTGGGCGTTCACTGTTTCTGGTTCTTCAGCGGCAGCGTTGACTGTTAATGACTGGGTGTTGGTGTTGAGTGTGGGGTCGTAGGTACTGGTGGTGAGGGTCGGGTTTATGAGGTACTGGCCTGCTTGAGTTACGCGTAGTGAAAGCCACAGGTAAGGATCCCCTACTGGCACCTCACCGATGGTCCAAGTGATGGTCCTGGTGCTGGCGTCGTAGGTGTAGGTTCCGTTATCAACAGTGGCTCCTGAGAACTCCAATCCCTGAGGAATGACATAGGTCATTACCACATCCTGGGCTGTGTCCGGTCCCTGGTTACCCACCTTCAATGTGTAGAGCACCGTGTCACCCACCATTGGATTGGTGTTGTTGGTGGTTACATTCAGGTAGAGGCTGGATTTGGGGTTGATAACCACATTGAGGTTCACAGTCTGGGCGTCTGTAACTGCAGATACAGCTGCAGATCCGGCTGTTTCATCCGCATTGAAAGTAGCGGTTGCTAGGCCTCCGCTGGTTAGTGTCTCTATGGTTTTACTCCCTCCGAAGCTTCCCAATCCAGTGTTAAACGCTACTGGTGTGCCGTCTGGTAGGTGTCCGAGGGTCGGATTGGCCAGGGGTGTGTAAGTCACTCCGTCAGTACTGTAGTTGTTGAAGCTGACGGTTATGAGGCTAGTTTCTCGGTTGTTAATGTTGTTTGGATCGGCGTTTATGGTCATGTAGAGCCAGGGACTGTAGTTTGCTGTTCCTGATATCTTAGAGGCGATCTCGGTCTGGAAGTTGGTTCCCCACCAGTTGTAGGTGGCATCGGGTATTCCATTAGCGGTAAGCCTATTTTCCAGGTTGTAAATGGTGTTGTTGTATATGCGGTTGAAGTTGATGGTCTCGGCCAGGCCATTATTTACGTAGTTGTTTAGGCCGATTCCGTAGTTATTGTTCATTATAGTGTTCTCGATGATGGTATTTCCGTAGTAGTTACTCCATAACCCGTATCTCTGGTTATTGGTCACTATGTTTCTTTGGAGGGTGTTACCAGTGGAAGCTCCTAGGGTGATCCCATCGTACGGATTGTTGGCTACACTGTTTTCTACCAGATAGTTGTTGTTACTGTAGTAGTTGAGGTAAATACCGTAGTTGTTATTATTTGCAGTGTTGTTGAATAACGTGTTACCAGTGGAATACTGATCTAGAAAGATCCCAATGTTGTTGTTGGCTAAAACGTTGTTTCCAGTTAGCATGTTGTTGTTGGCGCCGTAAAGGGAGATCCCATTTACACAACCGTTGATGTTGTTACCATTTATGATGTCTCCGTTGGAGTTGTAGGCGTATATCCCATTTCCATTGTTGAATCCATTGATAGTATTTCCGATTATTTTAACATTGGAAGCACCATTTAGGTAGATCCCATTAGGTAGAGAACTAACTCCCGTTCCAACGGATATATCATCAAGGTGGATATCATTTCCCCAACCACTGTAACCTAAGAATCCTATTTGTACGTTATTCCTACCAGGACCTGTGAATGAACTGATATCGATGACCTGCTGTTTCCAACCCGTAGTGCCGTCATACCTGTAAATAATCGGACCTATACCACTCCAACTTACGCCATCGGTGGAAAGCTGTAACTGGACGTAATCGTAAGAGGAATACCAACTGGTGTCATGATACATCCAGAAGGAAACCTGTGCACTACTCAATCCGCTTAAATCCAGTCCACTGATGCGGTATAATCGGGCACTATTCCCGGACGTTGCACTATAGGAGTTGAAATATGCCACATTCGGTGCACTATGGGCTAGTTGGCCAGAAGGATGGTATGTACCCACATTAGTTGCCCAATTACCAGCCGTACCACTAACATCCTGCACCGCCCAACCGGAAGGTAGTGTCGGTGCGCTAACACTGTCAAAGTTCTCAGTGAAAACTGCGGACGGGTTTGCTTTGTTGATGGTAAATCCCTGTATGGTGGATCCGCTTCCGGTGGCAGTTATGGTGAAACTACCATTGACTACGGTGTCGGAACTGTTGGCCACAATAGTCAGAAGTTTGTTTACAATTACATTTTCATTGTAAACACCATTACCATTAGGATACACGGTAATGGTATCTGAATCCGCGCTGGCATCCACTGCCGATTGGATAGCCTGATAATTATAGGTTGAATCAGGCCCCACCGTCACATTGGCAGCGGAAGCTGCTCCAGCAAATATTAGAATGAATAGAAAGGTAATAGCTAGTGTAATTGCTTGTTTTCTTATCTTTTTCACCTCCTTCATGCCGGATATAAGTCATGTTGATGAACACCAAAAATTCAACATTGTTTATGTTGAAAAATATTCATCATTACCATGAATAATGTGAATTTAGAACTAGTCCTTATTAAATATTATCATTATTTAAGATGGTATGTAACATACAAAAAAGGTACAAGAACAAATAAATTGTGGATTAAATACTAATAAACAGTTATTTGAACAAAATTTTAACAAATAATTATTTTAAAGACGTTTTGTATATGAAATTTATTATTAGAACTATTTATAACGGTTCTTATCAACTTTTTATAAATTGTAATATATGGCCTCTAAAACTTTGTTTATATCCTGCTCTACCTGGGCCACATCTTTAGTGTTATTTAAGGGCACGTTGTTAACGTAGATGGAGAATATGAGTTTTTTTCCACTCCTAGTCACCATGTAGCCAGCCAGGGATTTGCTTAACAGGATACCGCGACTGTTTAGTTTATCCTCGGCTATGGTGGTGCCGGTTTTGGCATTCACCTTCCCATAAATGGGGCTGCTGTTGGTAACCGTTCCAGCCAGGGTTCCGTCATATCCTAGAACCGGTAGTGCATCGAAGAAGCTCTGATAATAACTCTGCCTTGTGATGTAACTTAAAAGCTGGTTACTGGCCTCAGGACTGATCCGGTCAGATGCAGAACCCCCTCTACCATCTGATAAGGCCAGCATATCGGTATCAACACCGGCACTCGCCAGAAAGTCCCCCAACAGTTGCATGCCCTCATCAAAGGTTTTTTTACCATTTTTAGCCGCCAGATGGGCTACCAGGGTGTCGGCCTGCATGTTCTGGCTGACCTTCAACACCAGCTTAACATTCTCTGAGAATGGTAAAGAAGTGAGTAAAGCCACCCGTTTATCCTCGGTGTAGGCGGTGGTGTTATTGGAAAGTAACTGCTGGTTTTGGTTAGTTACCGGGCTGGTGACCTCCACTCCTTCCCTTTTGAGGGCTTCGATGAATAATGCCCGGGCAAAGGATGATGGGTCCTTCACGGTTACGGTTCGCACCACCGGAGTGGAATTTTCCAGGATCTGACCCTCCACCACAATGTTACTCATATCATCACTGTTGACGTTTATCTCAGTTTGGCCGGAAGATACAGTTCGGACCTGGGAAGTGACGGTGTAGGTGCTGCTTTGTGGTCTCCAGTTAATGGTGGCGTTTTCTCCTGCTTTTCCCGGGATTATCTCCAGGTCGATGAGGTTATCGTTAATCATGATGGGGGTGATCAGATACTCCCCCGATGGGGCTAGGGTTTTGTTAAAAAGATGGTCATCGATGATTACATCACCCTCCACCCTGTTTATTCCAGACATTTTAACCTGGCGGGCCAGTTCATTAAGGCCGGAGAGAGGATCAGTGGAGGTCAGGTTCGCCCCTTCCAGGGAGTTGGCGTCGGAGTGGTCCAGGTTGGTGTAGCTGATCTTACCATCCGGGGTGTTACGGCCCCCCATGGTCAGGTCTCCACTGGCCACCAGTACCAGGTTCCCCTGGAGGTTACCTGATTCCAGACTGCCATCGTAGTAAACCGGGGTTTGGAACCGGTAATCAGGGCCGTAAGCTGCCAGGGCCGCGGCGGCTGCAAATATCTTGGTGGTGGATCCGGGTACCAAAAGTTTCTGGGAATTCTCTTGGAAGATAACTTCACTGGTATTCTGATCCTGCACCAGGATGCCCCAGGTGGACTGTTTATAGGTAGAAGAGTTAATGGTGCTGTTAATTCCCACAGTCATATTTGAAATATTGCCAGAAGAGGTATTATTAATTTCCTGGGAAGCTGTAAAACTTTCAGAGGCTGATAAAAATAGTGTTACAGAAATTAAGAGTGTTAAAAAGATTTTGTAAATCATTGAAATAGGAAAACCCCCTGATAAAAGAATTATATTATTTAACTAATATTTTAATATTCGCTAGTAGACCCGGAAGGTCTTCTCATAAACACCTGGACCAGGGGTCCTAAGAGTCTGCTATTAACTTTTTTTAAGTGGTTGATGGGGGTATCGTAAGTAATAGTCCTTATCAAAGAGTTAATATTATACCAGTACTGATAATCAGCAGAAAAATCATTCTTCATGACCAGGGCATTATTTTACACACCCGGAAATCTGTAAGATCCTATAGAGGGGATGAAGGCAATTTTCCACTTTCTAAGGCCCTGAAATTTGTCAGTCATGGCTTGCAGACGCTTTTGCGCTTTTTTCTGGATTGGATGCCCATATCATTGGGATCTGGGATTCCCAGTCTGGCCACTACCGAAAATCCCCAGTTGCGAGCCACCATAATGGCTGAAACTTTCATAAGACTCACTGCTTAAGATATTGAAAATTGGCGTGCAATTTAGAAAGGAATTAAAGAGACATTTTTTATTTTCTAATTTTTAGAATAATGTACTGAATTTTTCCAAAAGATTGTTGATCTTCTTCTCTCGGCCCATACTCCAGGTTACGATGGCAGTTCCCATGACCACCCCACCTCTGGCCCGGCAAATATTTACCATCTGTTTTATGGCCTGGTTACCTCCAGTACTATCGAATGGCAGGCCCTTAGTCACAAAACAGGCTATCTTCTTTTCCTGCAGGGATGGTATCTGGTTCAGGTAGGCGTTCATGGCCGGAGCCAGGTTAAAGCCATGTACGGGAGAACCGAATATTAATGCATCATAGGATTCTGTATCCGGCTTTGTTTTGAAATTTATATTAAATTCTCCCGGGTTTACCTTACCTGCAGGGACTACGCGTTCTATATTCACATCTTGTCCCTGTGAAGAGAGTTTATTCTGGAGCCTCTGGGCCACGGAGTAGGTATGGCTGGTCTGGGAATAAACTATAATTCCAACGTCCATTGATAAAATCCTCCTTTAACTTAATTATTACCTTTAATTTTATGTTTTTCCCCACTATATTCGACTTACCTCTAGAACCTGAAACTAAAAAAAACTGAATAATTTAAATCCAAATGTAGTAAAGGATATGTTGTCATTTCAATTACCCCCGATTCCCTTAACCATAGCTAACGCTATTCTATCCACTTCCCTACTTCTCCAGGACGTGTATCGAGAAGGTTAAACCCAGCCGCCTCTCCAAGACCATCGGTCTTATGAATTTGACTTCGGTACCCTTCGGAGGCTTTCCCATGTGCCATGGAGCGGGTAGCCTGGGAGCAGATTATCGTTTCAGGGCCAGGACTGGGGGAGTCAACGTAATCAGTGGATTGATGCTTTACCAATAGCTCTTTTCTTCGCCGAACCTCAGTTCGTAAAGATCATACCCGTGGGGATTTTTGAGGCTTTATTAATATTTATTGCCCTGGACCTGGGTAAAAATAGTTTGAAACCCGATTCCTACCTGGTGACCATATGATTGCCCTATTATCCCTGGGGTGAATATAACCCTGGGCTTTGTAGTAGGGCTGGTGGTAGCCTATATCCTGATATGGAAAAAGAAAAAATCAACTTAAGCTATACGTGCCGTGATCTGTGCCATGGCGTCTCGGATGGCCCTTTCAAATTCCTGAGATTCCCCCTGGGATTTATTCAGGGCCTTTTTAAGTTCAGGGAGAACACTTTCATCCCCAATGGTCCCCAGGGCATGGGCGGCGTTAACCCTTACCAGATAGCTTTCATCTTCTAAAGAATTCATAAGGAACTGTAATGATAGATTGTCTCCGATTTTACCCAGCGAAGTAACGGTACAAGCCCGCAAAATATAATCGTCTTCCTTCAATATTTCTATTAAAGGCTCGGAAGCTCTCCTGTCACCTAAAACCCCCAGGGCATCCACCACTTCGCATTTAACATTTAAAGAACCATCTTTTAAGGCCTCTATTATGGGTTCCACCGCTCGTTTATCCCTCAGGGCACCCAGGGCCAGGGCAGCAGTCTCCCTTACATGCCAGTAATCATCATTTAAGAGTGAAATTAAAGGCGGTACCGCCTGTTTATCCCCCAAAGCCCCTAAAGATAAGGCAGCGGCCTTGCGGATGGGCCAGTAATCATCATTTAGAACTGAGATAAGAGGTCCTGCCGCTTCTTTAATCTTAAGATCTCCCAGGATGTAGGCTGCCTGTTCCCGGATATGCTTGTTTTCTTCAGGATCCAGTGCCTTTATAAGACCTTTAATATCCTTTTCGGCCCTCATTTTTTCCAGATCTGAGTTGGAAAACATTACTCCCCCTATAAAAATAATATAATTAAGTGTAGGATTTTACTTACTTATTTCTTTTTTCATTATGTTTCATTCTTTCTTTTACGATTTTTTTAACCAGTCCCTCAGGAAGCGGATTTTCGGATGTAAAATGAATGGTGGTCCCGGAGGTGTGGAAATCCCCCAGTTCTTTCTTGAATTTTTCCAGGATTGATTTTTTAACTACGATGAAACTGTTATGATTCTTAAATGATGCAAAATGGACCAGTGGGCCATGAAATTTATAGGTAGGGATCTGGTAGCTTATGGTTTCTTCAGCCTCGGGGGCTGTAGCCTTAATTATCTGACGAAGCCTTTTTAAAACAAATTGCTCCGTTTCTGGAGCCGCAGCTATATAATCATCCACTGTATTTGGTGCATTTGATTTATCTTTCAAGATTCCTTTGTTTTCCAAAAAACATCTCCATTAATATTTTATGAACTAGATTTTATAATGTTTTTTAAAGAAAATTAGAAAAAAAAGAATTAAGATGCGGAGATGAAGATTATGAAACGAGATATCATCAAAATTGATCAGGAAAAGTGTACCGGCTGTGGGGACTGTATTCCAGGATGTCCTGAGGGTGCCCTGCAGGTAATTGACGGGAAGGCCCACCTTATTAGTGACCTTTTCTGTGATGGTCTGGGTGCCTGTATCGGAACCTGCCCCCAGGGCGCCATTGAAGTAGAATCCAGGGAAGCTGAGCCCTATGATGAATACAGGGTTATGGAAAACGTTGTAAAAGGTGGACCTAACGTTATAAAAGCCCATCTGAAACACTTGGATGATCACAGTGAGAAAGAACTCCTCAGCCAGGCCATAGACTTTTTGAAGGAGAAGAACCTGGAAGTACCAGAGTACCAGGAGGAGAAGACCTTCGCCTGCGGCTGTCCCGGTTCCATGGAGATGGATTTAAGTGCCCGACCCGAGAGTGAAGACCAGGCCCTGGTCCTCAGTGCCGAGCTTCGTAACTGGCCAGTGCAGCTGCAGCTATTAAACCCCAGGGCGCCTTATTTGAAAAATGCAGATTTACTTATATCAGCGGATTGCGCC